>Ga0207866_1000457_pt1 | contig 59416 bp, 51 predicted proteins | sample HigsolmetaAR203D_FD_184835 | JGI IMG/M metagenome (GOLD analysis project Ga0207866, IMG submission 184835) | Ionic liquid and high solid enriched microbial communities from the Joint BioEnergy Institute, USA - AR20-3-D (SPAdes) (version 2) ...
CCCTCAAGATGAGATTTCCCACTGTAAAGGTAAGACCCCTGGAAGATGACCAGGTTGATAGGTTCGAGGTGGAAGCGCGGCAACGCGTGAAGCTGACGAATACTAATCGGTCGAGGGCTTATCCTAAATTCCATCAGCTTGATTCAACATTTCATTCGCATCCGGTTTTCAGGGTGCAAGGCGGGGGAACCGCAGCCGCTGACAGCGGCAACGCCCCTGTAACGCGGCGGCATAGCTCAGTTGGCTAGAGCGTACGGTTCATACCCGTGAGGTCGGGGGTTCGAGGCCCTCTGCCGCTACCATACCTGGAGGCTTAGCTCAGCTGGGAGAGCATCTGCCTTACAAGCAGAGGGTCGGCGGTTCGATCCCGTCAGCCTCCACCATTCAAGTTCATTACCTATCGCGGAGCCGTGGTGTAGAGGCCTAACATGCCTGCCTGTCACGCAGGAGATCGCGGGTTCGAATCCCGTCGGCTCCGCCATTCAAAACAAGGCTCGGTAGCTCAGTTGGTAGAGCAGAGGACTGAAAATCCTCGTGTCGGCGGTTCGATTCCGTCCCGAGCCACCATGGATTGTTTACCGTGGAGGGCTAGCGAAGTGGCCAAACGCGGCAGACTGTAAATCTGCTCCCAGTCGGGTTCGGTGGTTCGAATCCATCGCCCTCCACCACTTTCAACAATGGAGCCTCTTGCGCATAAGCGCAGGAGGTTTTTTGCATTTCGTCAAAGTTCCTTCCTTGGTTTAGCGGAGCGGCAATAGGGAAAGCTAAAACCCAAACCGTGGAATCGGGGTGGGATGATGTTGCTTGCGGTCATCAGCGCATTGTTCGCTTTCTTCGCCGTGCTCCTGGTCGTGCCGTATGTTACGCGGTTCGCCTTGCGGCACGGCTACGTGGACATGCCGGGACCGCGCAAAGTTCATGCCGCTCCCGTGCCGCTGCTCGGAGGCGCCGCGATCTACGCCGCCACCGCAGCGGCGATGCTGCTCTTCGGCGGCAGATCATCGCTGTCCGTCGCCGTCGCAGTCGGCGGACTGCTCATCGTGTTCATCGGTCTTCTGGATGACACGGCGAAGGCCAAGGGGTATGAATTTCCGATCTGGCCGCGTGTGATCGTCTATCTGACGGCCGCATTCGTGCCGGTGCTGCTCGATATCCGCATCATCGGCGTATCCTCGCCCGGACCGGGCGGCATGATCATGCTGCCGGAATGGGCATCCGTCGTCTCGACCGTGGTGTGGATCTTCGCGCTTACGAACATGATCAATTTCATCGACGGCGTGGACGGGCTGGCAGCCGGTGTCTCCATGATCTCGTCGCTGACGCTGTTTCTGACAGCCGTCATCCGGCATCAGACGGATACGGCGATGCTGGCGCTCATCCTGTTCGGAGCATGCGCCGCGTTCCTCGCTTTCAACTTCTATCCCGCCCGCATTTTCATGGGTGACGCCGGGGCGGCATTCCTCGGCTATGCATTGTCGCTGATCGCCGTGGAAGGCTCGCTCAAAAGCGCTACGCTCATCACCATTTTGATCCCGATGCTGGCGCTCGGTGTCCCGATCATGGATACCATCATCGTCATGGCGAGGAGGCTCGCCGAAGGCCGCGGGCTGCACAAGGCGGACAATCTCCATACGCATCATGCGCTGATGCGATGGGGGCTCACCCAGATCCAGACCGTATCGTTCCTCTATCTGCTGTCCATCGTATTCGCCCTGCTGTCCATCGTGCTGCTGCTCGCATGGGGCGCATGATCGACGCCGGAAGGCACCGCCTGTCCGAATTGTGTTACAATAACAGTATTCGGGTGCGGATAGGAGCGTTGCGATGGAGTTGTCCTGGAGATCGAAACTGGAATCGCTGCTGGGCGCGCCGATTATGACGGCGGGATTGCCGCTCGGCGAACGGGAATCCGCATGGCAAGACATCGGTCTGGAGCCGGGTGACCGGATTCGCTCCGGAGATCGGTTCAGGCTGCCGGACGGCACGATCCGATTGATCGTCAGTGCCGACGATGAGAAAGTGGAGTATGTCGACCTCCAGCCTGGCGACCTTACCGGGCGGGAAGAGCAGCTGCTCGAATGGCTGCTGCGGGAGCTGGATCGAGCCAGTCATGCCGAAGGAAGCCGGGAGCGTCCGCTGAACCGGGAAATGCAAAGGTTCGGCGAATGGATTCAGGAACAGATCGGCGCCGGCCGTCTGCAGGCGGCTGTCCCGGATGAGTTCAACGCAGGCGGACGGCTCAACATCGAATGGATCCCGTTTCTTCTGCTCGCCGATCATGCCGCCAGGGCGAACGATGCGGAACTGGAGAAACTGCTGCAGACCTATCTCGAAACGGACGTGCTGCTCGTGCCGCTCCGTGATCAGGAGTGGCTCATTCTGGCGCCGGATTCGCTGCTCTATGAGGAGGGCGGCGGCCGGGGGGACATCGAAGAGACGCCGGAGGAACTGCTGGAGAGCGTGGCGCGGGGCATGCATGACATGCTCACCAGCGAATGGCTTGGCGAGAATCATATCGCGGTCGCCCATCCGATCATGCCGTCCGCTGCGGTCGTCGATACGGTGTACCTCCTGCGCGAGACGGTTGCCCTCGGGCGCCGGTTCCATCAGGGCGACACGGTCCATCTGCCCTGGAACATTCATCTGGAGCGGCTGCTGAACAGCATTCCGGATGAGCAGCGTCTCCGATTCATCGAACAGGCGGCAAGCCGGACCGATTTGCTGCTGGAGCCGGAGATCGTGACGACGCTGGAGACGTTTTTCGCCATGAACTGCAATGTGAGCGATACGGCGAAGAAGCTGTTCATCCACCGCAACACGCTGCTGTACCGGCTGGACAAGCTGAAGCAGGATACGGGCCTCGATGTGCGTCTGTTCCGGGATGCCGTGCTGGTGAAGATCATTTTGCTATTGTATAAAGTAACGAAAAGAAAGTAGATTTTTTTGTATGGTTTGTGCATTTTCTTAGGCGGCTGCTGTACGCTAAGATGGTAATAAGCACTCCAATAAGAGCTTAGGGGGAAGAAACGCATGGCAGGCGTACGCTTGGAACACGTTTACAAACGGTATCCCGGCTCCGATGTCGCATCGGTCAAGGACTTCAACCTCGATATCAAGGACAAGGAATTCCTCGTTCTCGTCGGTCCGTCCGGCTGCGGCAAGTCGACGACGCTGCGGATGATCGCCGGACTTGAAGAGATCACGGAAGGCAAGCTGTACATCGGCGACCGCCTCGTGAACGACGTTGCCCCGAAAGACCGGGACATTGCGATGGTCTTCCAATCCTACGCGCTGTATCCGCACATGAACGTCTATCAAAACATGGCGTTCGGTCTGAAGCTGCGGAAGTTCAAGAAAGCCGACATCGACAAACGCGTCCGCGAAGCTGCCAAGATTCTCGACATCGAGCATCTGCTGGACCGGAAGCCGAAAGCGCTCTCCGGCGGTCAGCGTCAGCGCGTCGCGCTGGGCCGCGCCATCGTCCGCGAGCCGCAAGTGTTCCTGATGGACGAACCGCTCTCCAACCTCGACGCGAAGCTGCGCGGTCAAATGCGCGCCGAAATCTCGAAGCTCGCCAAGCGGCTTGAGACGACGGTTATTTACGTCACCCACGACCAGATCGAAGCGATGACGATGGGCGACCGGATCGTCGTCATGAAGGACGGCGTCATCCAGCAAGCGGATTCGCCGGAAGTGCTGTACAACCATCCGATCAACATGTTCGTTGCAGGCTTCATCGGTTCGCCGGCGATGAACTTCATCAAGGGCGGCCTGTACGAGCGCGACGGCTCCGTTCACTTCAAAGCGGACGGCCTCGACATCGAGCTGACGGAAGGCAAGGCAGCCATCGTCCGCGAGAAAGGCTATGTCAATAAAGAAGTCATCCTGGGCGTTCGTCCCGAAGACTTCCATGACGAGCCGGTCTTCCTGGAAGCATCGCCGAAGAGCATCGTGTCGGCGCTCGCGGAAGTCGTGGAAAACCTCGGCCACGAGAAGAACGTTTATCTCGCCGGACTCGGCAACGACACGGTCATCGCCCGTCTGGACGGCCGTTCCGATGTGAAGGAAGGCTCGAACATCAAGCTGGCGATCGACATGAACAAGATTCACCTGTTCGATCCGGAATCGGAACTGAACATCTTCGAGATCTGATCCGCAGGATCAACACGCAAGTCAATCGAGCCGCCTCGCAGGAGGCGGCTTTTCTGTTGTCCGCGGCTGCCGCGCGCATCATCCCCGCGTTGCGCAAACCGCATCCGATCGGTTACGATGGTAACAAGCGGAAACCGGGAGCCGTACAAGGCTTTCGGTCAGTCATCAGCGCCGCGAACGCAGGCGGCAAGGAGGCAAGACGTTGGCAAAAGCCGTTAAAGTGTCCGTATTGGTCAAGCAATACCAACTGGAGGTCGTGGCGGGTGCGGAAGGCTTAGGCCGCAGCATTACGGTGGATGACCTGCATCGTCCCGGCCTCGAGATGGCGGGATATTTCGAACATTATCCTGGCGAACGCATTCAAATCCTCGGCCGCACCGAGCTGACATTCTTCCAGACGCTCGAGCCGGATGTCCGGAAAGACCGGGTGAGCCGGCTCTGCCGGGACGAGACGCCGTGCATCATCGTCACGCGCGGCCTCGCGGTGCCCGAAGAACTGATCGAGGAGGCCGGCCGGAAGCAAATCCCCGTGCTTCGTTCCTCCATGGCGACGACCTATCTGATCAGCAAAATGACCGGCTTCCTCGAGCAGCGGCTGGCGCCGACGGCGACGATCCACGGCGTGCTGGTCGACGTGTACGGCATCGGCATGCTCATCACGGGTTCCAGCGGCATCGGCAAGAGCGAGACGGCGCTGGAGCTGGTCAAGCGCGGCCATCGGCTCGTCGCCGACGACGCGGTCGAGATCATCCAGACGTCGGACGGCCATCTGTACGGGTCCGCGCCGGAGCTGATCCGGTACCTGCTCGAGATCCGCGGCCTCGGCATCATCAATGTGATGACGCTGTTCGGCGCCGGCGCGATCCGGACGCAGAAGCGGATCGAGATGGTCATCCGGCTGGAGAATTGGCAGCAGGAGAAGCAGTATGACCGCCTCGGGCTGGACGAGGAGATGACGCGCATCATCGAGACCGATGTGCCGCTCGTCACCGTGCCGGTCCGGCCGGGCCGGAACCTGGCGGTCATCGTCGAGGTGGCGGCGATGAACTACCGGTTGAAGCGGATGGGATACAATGCCGCGCTTCAATTCACGAACAAGCTGACCGAATCCATCGCGGAAGATATGGACGATTTCGAATAAGGGGGCGGACGGGCGATGCATGTTTTTGAACTGGCGATTGATCCGATCCTGCTCCGGCTCGGTCCGATCAATCTGACCTGGTATGGCACGATCATCGGCTTCGGCGCGCTGCTCGGCCTGCTCTTGGCTATCCGGGAAGGGCGCAGGTTCGGCATCTCGTCGGATTTCTTCATGGATTTGATGCTGATCGGCACGCCGTCGGCGTTGATCGCGGCGCGCGCCTACTATGTGGCGTTCCAATGGGAGAACTACAAGGACAACTTCTGGGAGATCTTCGCGATCTGGCACGGCGGCATCGCCATCTATGGCGCGCTGATCGGCGCCGTCATAAGCGGCGCCATCTACATCAGGGTGAAAGGGTATCCGTTCTGGCGGATTGCCGATATCTGCGCGCCTTCGTTACTGGTTGGTCAGATGATCGGCCGCTGGGGCAATTTCGTCAACCAGGAAGCGTACGGAGGCCCCGTCGAAGAGTCGTTCCTGCGGGACACGCTCCATCTGCCGGACTTCATCGTCAATCAGATGTACATAAACGGAACATACTATCACCCGACATTCCTGTACGAGTCGCTCTGGAATCTCGCCGGATTGGTGCTGCTGCTCGTCCTGCGCCGCCAGTCGTTCATGCGCGCGGGCGAAGTGTTCCTCGGCTACCTCATCTGGTATTCGGCCGGGCGGTTCTTCATCGAAGGACTGCGCACGGACAGCCTGGCCTTCCAGGGGCCGGAGTGGCTGGCGTCGCTGCTGAACGGCCTGTGGTCGCCGATGACCGCCCTGTTCGAGCAAGGCTATCTGGATCCGAATTACGGCAATGTGCGCACGTCGCAGCTGCTCGCCGTGCTGCTCATCGCGGCGGGCATTGCGCTCGTGATCTACCGGCGCCTCAGCGGCGCGTCGTCGGAGCGGTACGCCGATCCGATCATTGTAAGACGTCCCGATGGCGCGGCCGCATTGCCGCTCAAGGGTGATCGGATGGCCGATGAGGCGGATGAACCGGCGTCGGATGCATCGCGCGATGCGAATGCTCCCAATGAGCGCAACATTTCACGTGAGTCGGAGGCGGCGGACGAGACGGAAGCGGACAAGCCGTCAGAGGACAAGGCGCAGGATGCGGGAGATACGAAACCCGCTGACAGCACCGGGGCGAAAGGACTGCAGCAAGATGACGACAGCGGCCGTACTGTTTGACCTGGACGGGACGATTCTCGATACGAACGAACTGATCATCCGCTCGTTTCTCCATGCGCTGCGCGGCGTGACGCCGCCGGAATTCGGCCGGGAGCACATCATTCCGCACATGGGCAAGCCGCTGAAGGATCAGCTCAGGCATTTCACCGGACGGGACGATGTCGACGATCTGCTCGCGGCATACCGGGAGTACAACCTGCGCGAGCATGACGCGCTGGTAAAGCCTTTCCCGCATGTGGCCGAGGTGCTGGAGCGGCTCAAGGCGGCCGGGCTCAAGATCGGCGTCGTCACGACGAAGATGCGGCTGACGGCGTCACGCGGCATGAAGCTCGCGGGCATCGACGGTTTCATGGACGCGGTCGTCGCGTTCGACGACGTGGAGCACCCGAAGCCGCATCCCGAGCCGGTGCTCAAGGCGCTGGAGGCGCTGGACGTCCGCCCGGAGCGGGCGCTCATGGTCGGCGACAGCCCTGCCGACATGCAGTCGGCCTTGGCCGCCGGCGCCGTGCCGGTCGGCGTCGCCTGGTCGCTCAAGGGCGAGCGGGTGCTGCTGGAGACGGGCGCGCGGCACATCATCCATGACATGCGCGACCTGTACGAACTTGCGGGATTGGAGCGGAGGACGCCGTGAGGAACGTGGAGCGCTATCCGGTGGAAGGACCGAATTCGCTGTGGCAGGTGTACAAGACGGTCAGCCGGATGAAGGCGGTGCGGAATTTCATTTTCATCCAGCTGGCCCGCTACTGCCCCTCGCTGCCGCTCAAGAACTGGATCTACCGGCATGTGCTCGGGATGAAGGTCGGACGGAACACGGCGTTCGCCCTGATGGTGATGGTGGATGTCTTTTTCCCGGAGCGGATCCGGGTCGGGAGCAACACCATCATCGGCTACAACTCGACGATTCTGGCGCATGAATATCTGATACGCGAGTACCGGCTCGGCGACGTCGTGATCGGCGACAACGTGATGATCGGCGCGAACGTAACGATTCTGCCCGGCGTAACGATCGGCGACGGCGCCGTCGTGGCGGCGGGCTCCGTCGTGCACAAGGATGTGCCGCCCGGCGCGTTCGTCGGGGGCAATCCGCTGCGGGATCTGCGGGTGGACAAGTGGCAGCCGGAGTAATAAAAAAATGCCGGTCGGAACGCAACGTTTGCCGGCCCCTCCGCGTCATATGTAATGAAAGCGTAAGGACGGGGAGGGGTGCGGGATGCACCGGGTTCGGACACCGGGACGGCGCGCCAAGGCGGTCATGATGGTCCTGTTGGCCGTATGGACGGCAATGCTCTTCGCGGCTCACGCATCCCGCGAAGTGGAAGCGCTTAATTTCCCAATTGAATCCCTGGATGAGCTCTCGGTTCACGCGGATATCGTGTTCGTGGGCACGGTGACGGACAGGATGAAAGACAGCGATACGGAGCATCGGTACACGTTCCGCATCGACATTCCGCTCAAGGGCGGGTTGGAGAAGAAATCGGAGTTGACGGCGCGCGTCCTGCAATTCGGCGATGAGGGCGTCCTCGACAAAGGTTCGTCCTACCTGGTGCTGCTCCAGAAGACGGCGGACGGCGGTTATACGATCGCCGGCGTTCATCAGGGCTTCATCAAACTGAAGAACGGCCGGGCCGAATCGAGATATTACAGCCAGGAGGAAGTGGACCGGTATCTCGCCCGGTACGGCCTGAAGGTGAAGACGATCTATGAACGGCTCGTGCCGCAGGACACGCCGGCCGCGACGCGCCATTCCGTGCGGGATGCGACGTCGCCCGCGGTGCTGTGGACCGGCGGCCTCGCGCTGGCGGCGCTGCTGGCCTGGCTGTTCGCACGGGCCTTCCGGCAGCGGCGGAATCGAATATGACGGTTTAGTGGTGTGATGCGGGCGGCCTCGGCTTGACGGGGCCGCCTCGTCGTGTTACGATACGGTCAATCCCTTTATTTTGGCAGTATGGTAACATATTAACGCTTTAACGAGATAAAGCAACTGCAGGTGACCCGTGCTATGGCCAAACCGAGAGGTTTCGAGAAACCGGCCGGCGTCAAGGATTATCTGCCCCATGTCGTGGCGAAACTGCGGCATATCGAGCAGCAGGTGCTCGAATGCATGAAGCGGTGGGGCTACGAGCAGATCATGACGCCGACAATGGAATATTACGATACGGTGGGCGTCGCCAGCGCGACGTCCGACAGCAAGCTGTTCAAATTGCTCAACAACCGGGGCACGACACTCGTGCTCCGTTCCGACATGACGGCGCCGATCGCGCGCGTCGCCGCGTCGCTGCTCAAGGATGCGCCGCTGCCGCTTCGGCTTTCCTATCACGCGAACGTCTTCCGCGCCATTGAAGAGGAAGCCGGGCGGGAAGCAGAGTTCTTCCAGACCGGCGTCGAGCTGATCGGTGATCCGACGCCCGAGGCCGACGCCGAGGTCGTCGCGCTCGCGATCGCTTCGCTGCAGGCGGCGGGCGTGAGCCGGTTCAAGATTGCCATCGGCCACGTCGGCTTCCTGAACGGGCTGCTGGAGGAGAAGCTCAGCGAGAGCGCGGAGGCGCAGCGCGAGCTCAAAGCCTACCTGCTGAGCCGCGACCACGTCGGCTATCGCGAACGGCTCCGTTCGCTCGGGCTGCCGGAGCAGGCGGAGCGGGAGCTCGAAGACATTCTGCGCTTGCGCGGCGGTCAGGAAACGTGCCGGCAGGCGAAGAGTCTGAGCGGCGATCCGGCGGCGCGGGCGGCGATCGACCATCTGTGCGCGATCTGGGACGTGCTGGACGCGTACGGCGTGACGGAACACGTGCTGATCGACCTGACGATGATCGGCGATTTCTCTTATTATACCGGAATGACATTTGAAGGCTACGCGGCGGATCTCGGATTCCCCGTCGTCAGCGGCGGCCGGTACGACAATCTGCTGGCGCAGTTCGGCCGGCCTTCGCCGGCGACGGGCTTCGCGCTGAAGACGACGCGCATCCTCGATCTTGTGGACGGCGGCGCGGACGAATCGGGCAGAGGCCGGACGCTGATCGGCTACGACGCTGCCGGACGAGCCGCCGCGCTGGCCGAAGCGGGCCGGCTGCGCGCCGAGGGCCTTGTTGCCGTGACGGCGCAGATGTCGGCCGAAGAAGCCGGGGCGCTGGAACGGGCGCTGCAAGCAGGCGGCCCGATCCTGCACAACGGCGCGGCTTACGAACGGTTCGAGCGTTTTGTCGGATCGACGGGCAAAGGCGCGGACGGAGGCGGTAAACATGCGTGACACGTTGATGGTCGCGATGCCGAAAGGGCGGATCTACAAGCAGGCGTCGCAGCTGTTCCGGGATGCGGGGCTGCCGATCCCGGACGATTTCGACGACAGCCGCAAGCTGATCTTCGATGTGCCCGATGCGGGGATGTCGTTCATCATGGCCAAGCCGGTCGACGTGCCGACCTATGTTGAATACGGCGTGGCCGATATCGGCGTCGTCGGCAAGGACGTGCTGATGGAAGAGAACAAGGATGTTTACGAGCTGCTGGATCTCGGCATCGCGAAGTGCCGGATGTCGGTGATCGGGCTGCCGGATTGGAAGCCCGTCATCCATCCGCGGGTGGCGACGAAGTATCCGAACGTCGCGTCGCAATATTTCCGCGAGCGGGGGCAGCAGGTCGAGGTGATCAAGCTGAACGGCTCGATCGAGCTGGCGCCGCTCGTCGGCCTGGCGGACCGGATCGTCGACATGGTCGAGACCGGCGCGACGCTGCGCGAGAACGGGCTCGTCGAGATGGAGACGATGTTCGACGTGACGAGCCGGCTCATCGCGAACCGGGTCAGCTACCGGATGAAGAACGAAGCGATCCAGGCTTTGTGCGACCGGCTGCAGCAGACGCTGCAGCGCGGCGCCCGGCCGTGAGGCGCGCAAGGCGGCCAGGAGCCGGACAGCGGGCGGCTGGCGGGGGCCGGAAGGCCGGCTGCTGACGGAAATTCGCGGGAGCGGCGGGTGCGGCCGGCGTGCGGACGTCTGAGCGGCGGCTCCGAATGGAATCTGGTGCATGTATGCACCAAATTGGGCGATTCCGACGATTGGACCGCAAATCTGGTGCATTTTTGCACCAGATTGGGCGATACAGGCGCAGTGACGAATCAGTGAGGGGTGTGAGCCATGCGCATCATGGCGGCGAGCGCATACAATCTGAAGCGCGAAGTCGAATACGGCAGCCCGGAGCAGAACGCGGCGGTCCGGGAGATCGTCGCGGCGGTGCGGACGAAGGGCGACGCGGCGCTGCTTGAGTTCACCGAGCGGTTTGACGGCGTGAAGCTTGAGGCGTCCGGGCTGAAGGTGACGGAAGAAGAAATCCAGGCGGCATACGGCCAGGTGGACGAGGAGTTCCTTGCCGCGATCCGCGAGGCGGCCGCCAACATTCGCGCCTTCCACGAGAAGCAGAAGCAGAAGTCGTGGATGGAGCCGGCGCCGGACGGCACGCTGCTCGGCCAGATCGTGCGGCCGCTGCGGCGGGTTGGCGTCTATGTGCCGGGAGGCAAGGCGGCCTATCCGTCCTCCGTCCTGATGAACGTCATTCCCGCACAGGTGGCCGGCGTGCCCGAGATCGTCATGGTGACGCCGCCGGCGACGGGCGGTCAGGCGGGGATCAACCCTTACATCCTCGTGGCGGCCGCCGAAGCAGGCGTGAAGGAGATCTACCGGGTCGGCGGGGCGCAGGCGATCGCCGCGCTCGCCTACGGCACGGAGACGATCGCGCCGGTCGACAAAATCTGCGGCCCCGGCAACATCTATGTGGCGCTGGCGAAGCGCGAGGTGTATGGCGCGGTCGATATCGACAGCATCGCCGGGCCGAGCGAGATCGTCGTGCTGGCCGACGGGTCGGCCGACCCGGTCTATATTGCGGCCGACCTGCTGTCGCAGGCGGAGCACGACGAGATGGCGTCCGCGGTGCTCGTGACGCCCTCGGCCGGGCTTGCGAAGGCGGTGTCGGACGAGGTGGAGCGGCAGCTGGCCGATCTGCCGCGGGCGGCGATCGCGCGCAAGTCGATCGTCGACTACGGCGCGATTCTGACCGTCGATTCGCTGGATGAAGGGATCGCGGTCGTCAACCGGCTCGCGCCGGAGCATCTCGAGATCATGACGGCGGACCCGCTGGATGTCGCCGGGCGGATCGAGAATGCCGGCGCGATCTTCCTCGGCGCGTACAGCACGGAGCCGGTCGGCGACTATTTCGCCGGACCGAACCACATTCTGCCGACGAACGGCACGGCGCGCTTCGCGTCGGCGCTCGGCGTCGACGACTTCGTGAAGAAGTCGAGCCTGATCCGATACAGCCGGGAAGCGCTGCTCAAGCACGGCGGCAAGATCATGGCGCTGGCCCGCCGCGAGGGGCTGGAGGCCCACGCCCGCGCCGTCGAGGTTCGGCTGATGAAGGAGCAAGTCAAAGATATTGGAATGAAAGAAGGCTGAAGCGATGACGGAACCGGTCAGACGCGCGGCGGACATCGCCCGCAAAACAGGCGAAACGGACATCAAGCTGAGCTTCGCGCTCGACGGGACGGGGGAGACGTCGATCGAGACGGACGTGCCGTTCCTGGGTCACATGCTCGAGCTGTTCGCGAAGCACGGCCACTTCGATCTGAAGGTGCAGGCCAGCGGCGACGTCGAGGTCGACGACCATCATACGGTCGAAGACATCGGCATCTGCCTCGGCCGGACGATTCTCGAGGCGCTCGGCGACAAGCGCGGCATTCGGCGCTATGCGAACGTGTTCATTCCGATGGACGAGGCGCTGGCGCAGGTGGTGATCGACATCAGCAACCGGCCGCACCTCGAGTACCGGGCGGAATACCCGGCGCAGACGGTCGGCAGCTTCCACGTCGAGCTGGTGCATGAATTTCTGTGGAAGCTGGCGCTGGAGGCGCGCATTACGCTGCATGTCATCGTGCACTACGGGCGCAACACCCACCACATGATCGAAGCGGTGTTCAAGGCGCTTGGCCGGGCGCTGGACGAAGCGTCGAGCTTCGATCCGCGCGTGCAGGGCGTCCCGTCGACCAAGGGAGTGCTGTAACAACATGATCGCGATCATCGACTACGGCATGGGCAATCTGCACAGCGTCAGCAAGGCGGTCGAACGGCTCGGCCATGAAGCGAAGGTGACGAGCGACCCCGGGGAAATCCTCGCCGCTGACGGCGCGATTCTGCCCGGCGTCGGCGCGTTCGGCGACGCGATGCGCAATCTGCGCGAGACGGGGCTGGATGAGGCGGCGAAGGCATTCGCCCGCTCGGGGAGGCCGATGCTCGGCATCTGCCTCGGCATGCAGCTCCTGTTCAGCGAGAGCGAGGAGCACGGCCGGCACGAAGGGCTCGGGCTGCTGCCCGGCCGCGTCGTCCGGTTCCAAGGGCCGTTCAAGGTGCCGCACATGGGCTGGAATCGGCTGAAGTTCGAGCGGGAGAATCCGCTGACGGAAGGACTTGATCCCGGCCACGTCTATTTCGTGCATTCCTACCATGTGCTTCCGGAGCATGAAGGCGATCTGCTGGCGACGACGGACTACCACGGTCCGGTCACGGCGATCGTCGGCCGCGGCGGGCTGTACGGCATGCAGTTCCATCCGGAGAAAAGCGGCGAGCTGGGCATGCGGCTGCTGGGCCGGTTCCTGTCGCTGACGACGAAGGTGCAGACCGAATCGTCGTGATCACGGCCCGGGGGACGGTGTCTGTCCGCGGGACTGTGGACGCCCGGAATGCAGTGACCGCGGTCCAGGGCTGTGACGGCCCCGAGGTCGCTATCGGCCCAGGCGGCGGTGACCGCTACGGAGGTTGAAGATCGTTCGGGTGGCGGCAACCGCCCGGGAGAGGCGCGGGAGCAGCCCGCGGATCGATAGGGTGCAATGCGATGCGCGGTCCGGACGGATGAGGGGGAGAACCGCGACCCGGACGGGCCGGCATGCGGAAAGGAGCCATCATGTTAGCGAAACGGATCATCCCGTGCCTGGATGTGAAAGACGGACGCGTCGTGAAAGGCGTCAATTTCGTCAATCTGCGCGACGCCGGCGATCCGGTGGAGCTCGCGGCGGCGTATGACCGGGAAGGAGCGGACGAGCTGGTCTTCCTCGACATCTCCGCTTCCCACGAAGGGCGGAAGACGATGGTCGATGTCGTGCGCCGGACGGCCGGCGAGATCACGATTCCGTTCACCGTCGGCGGCGGGATCGCGCATGTCGACGACATGAAGACGCTGCTTCGCGCCGGCGCGGACAAGATCGGCATCAATACGGCGGCGGTGCTCAATCCCGATCTGATCGCGGAAGGCTCGCGCGTCTTCGGCGCGCAGTGCATTGTCGTCGCGATCGACGCAAAGTTCAATCCCGAATGGGGAGAATGGGAAGTCTATACGCACGGAGGCCGCAAACCGACCGGCATCCGCGCGCTTGAGTGGGCGCAGCGGGCCGAAGCGCTCGGCGCCGGCGAAATTCTGCTGACGAGCATGGACAAGGACGGCACGAAAGACGGCTTCGACATCGCGCTGACGCGGGCCGTGTCCGAGCGGGTGTCGATTCCGGTCATCGCGTCGGGCGGCGCCGGCAAGGTCGAGCATTTCCACGAGGTGTTCGCGGAAGGGTTGGCGGACGCCGGGCTGGCGGCTTCGGTGTTCCATTACAAGGAAATGACGATCGGCGAGGTCAAGGACGATCTGCGCCGCAAGGGAGTGGAAGTGCGATGAGCGAACTGGCGGAGTCGATCCGCTGGAACGATGACGGGCTTGTGCCGGCCGTCGTCCAGGATGCGGTCAGCAAGGAAGTGCTGATGCTCGCGTACATGAACCGCGAGTCGCTGGCGAAGACGCTGGAAACCGGGGAAACCTGGTTCTGGAGCCGCTCCCGCGGGGAGTTGTGGAACAAGGGCGCAACCAGCGGACACAAGCAGAAGGTGAAGTCGATCGCTTACGATTGCGACGGCGACGCGCTGCTCGTCCAGGTGGAACAGATCGGACCGGCCTGCCACACGGGCAAGTACACCTGCTTCCATCACGAGATCAAGCCGGACGGAAACGCCGAGCGCGAGCCTGCGGCGGACCGGTTCCGGATGATCGGCGAGCTGGAGCGGATCATTGCGAAGCGTTACGCGGAACGGCCGGAAGGCACCTATACGACGTATCTTTTTGAGAAGGGCATCGACAAGATTCTGAAAAAAGTCGGCGAGGAAACGGCGGAAGTGATCATCGCGGCGAAAAACCGGGACAACGACGAGCTGCGGTACGAGACGGCGGATCTCATTTTCCACATGATGGTGCTGCTGCGGGAGCGCGGGCTGCCGCTGGATGACGTCATGGCGGAACTTGCGAGCCGCGAAGGCAAGCCGACGACGAATAAAATGCGATGAAGATCGACTATCATACCCACCATGCGCGGTGCGGACACGCCGAGGGCTCGCTCGAGGATTATGTGAAGCGGGGCATCGGGATCGGGCTCGATCACATCGGCCTGTCCGACCATATGCCGCTCATCCATGTCGATCCGGCATCCTATTATCCCGGGATGGCGATGCCGATGGACGAGCTGCCGCGCTATGTGGAAGAAGCGTTCGCGCTGAAGGAGAAGTACAAGGGTGTCATCGAAGTCCGCGTCGGGCTCGAAGGCGACTACATCGAAGGGTACGAGGAAGAAATCGAGCGGATTGTCCGGGGATACCCGTGGGATTACGTCATCGGTTCGGTGCATTTTCTCGGCGAATGGGACATCACGGACTACCGGCAGACGGACGGTTGGAAAAGCCGCGATCCGATGGCCGTGTACGAGCAGTATTACGACGCGGTGTGCAAGGCGGCGGCGACCGGCTTCTACGACGTGATCGGCCACATCGACGTCATCAAGCGGTTCGGCGTGCAGCCGGGCGGCGATGTGACGCATCTGGAGGACATGGCGCTTGCGGCGGCGGCGAAAGCGGGCGTCGCGATCGAGCTGAACGCCTCGGGGCTCCGGATGCCGTGCGCGGAGATGTTCCCGTCGCGGCGGATGCTGGTGAAGGCGCGCGAGCTCGGCATTCCGGTCACGCTCGGTTCGGACGCGCATCAACCGGAGCGGCTGGGGCAGTATCTCGACGAGGCGAGGGCGGCGCTGAAGGATGCGGGGTACGCGCAGCTTGCGACGTTCGAAGGACGCAGGCGGATTCTCGTCGATTTTTGAAAAAGACCGTCGCCGATGTATAATGAAATTGACATGCGGCTCGAAACGGATTCGCAAAATTTCAGGAGGGTATCATGTTCAGCGATAAGGTGCGTATTTTCTCGGGGTCGTCGAACCAACTGCTGGCGGAGCGCATATGCGCGGAGCTCGGCTGCACCCTGGGCAGAATCAAGATTTCGCGCTTCAAGAGCGGCGAAGTCTACGTTCACTACGAGGAGTCGGTCCGCAACTGCGACGTCTTCCTCGTCCAGTCGTTCTCTCATCCGATCAACGAGCATTTTGTCGAATTGCTCGTCATGATCGACGCGGCGAAGCGGGCGTCCGCGCGGACGATCAACATTATGATCCCGTATTACGGCTACGCGCGGCAGGAACGCAAATCGGCGCCGCGGGAGCCGATCTCGGCGAAGATGGTGGCGGACGTGCTGACGACGGTGGGCGCAGACCGGATCATTACGCTCGATCTGCACGCTCCGGCGATCCAGGGATTCTTCAACATTCCGGTGGATCACCTGACCGCGCTTGACCTGATCAGCGATTATCTGAAATCGAAGAACATTCGCAATCCGGTCGTCGTTTCGCCGGATGCAGGACGGGCGTCGACGGCGGAGAAACTGGCAAACTACCTGAACGCGCCTTTCGCCATCATGATCAAGAAACGCCCGAAACACAACGAATCCGTCATTACGCATGTCATCGGCGATGTCGAAGGACAGACGCCGATCATCATCGAAGACCTGATCGACACCGGCTCGACGATCATCAACGTCGTGGAGAGTCTGAAGGAACGCGGGGCGGAAGACGCAATCGTCTGCGCGACGCACCCGCTGTTCTCGAATCCGGCCATCGAGAAGCTCGGCCATCCGAACATTCGCGAAGTGGTCGTGACGGACTCCATTTTCCAGCCGGATCTGTCGGAGGACCGGTTCAAAGTCATCAGCGTCGCGCCGATGCTGGCGGAAGCGACCCGGATCATCATCCAGGGCGGTTCGATCAGCACGCTGTTCAAGAATGCGGGCGTCTAGAACCCGTGATGTGATATAATCGATGCAAAATCGAAGCACGGGAGGTGCCTGATCGTATGCGCAAGAAGAACAAAGCGGCGCCCCGCGCGAAAATCATCCCGATCCAGCTGGACGCCGCCTTCTTTTATGAACGTGCGGTCCGGTCGCTGGACCGCTTCCGCTACGACAAGGCACTCCGCTATTTTCGCAAGGCTGTCGAATACGAGCCGGACAATCCGGTGAATCATTGCAACATGGCGGGCATTCTGTCCGAGATGGGCAACTACGAGGAATCGAACAACATCCTGAAGAAGGTGCTGGACGAACTCGACCCGTCGATGACGGAATGCTGGTTCTACATGGCGAACAATTACGCCAACATGGAAATGTACGAGGCGGCGGAGGAAGCGCTCGTCCAATATCTGGAAGAAGACGCGGACGGCCAGTTTCTCGAGGAAGCGGAAGAGATGATGGATCTGCTTCACTACGAGCTGGACCGGCCGCTGAAGCAGCCGGTCGTGAAGGCGCGCGGCCGGCTGCACGACCATGAGCGCGCCCGGCAGCTGCTCGAGGAAGGGAAGTTCGTCGAGGCGGTCAAGCTGCTGAAGACGATCATCGAGGAGCAGCCCGAATTTCTGGCGGCGCGCAACAATCTGGCGCTCGCCTATTATTACATGGGCCTGTTCGATCAGGCGGCGGACACCGTCCGGGATGTGCTGAAGATGGACGCGGGCAATCTGCACGCGCTGTGCAATCTCGCGATCTTCCGCATGCACAATGGCGGCCGGGAGGAAGCGCTGGCGATCGTCGGGGCGCTGCGCAAGATGGTGCCGATGCAGCCGGAGCTGGCGTTCAAGCTCGCGACGACGATGGGCATTCTCGGCGAGCATGAGGCGGCGTACGGCCATTTCCGGCGGCTGCTCCGCGAGCTGTCCGGCCATCGGGACCCATGCCTCCTGCACTACACGGCCGTCGCGGCCAGCAACATCGGCCGCCTGGATGAAGCCGCGCGGCTGTGGAAGGAGGCGGCGCTGCTCGATCCGGAAGCGGGCGTGGCCGAGTATTATTTGCAGCATCTGGACGACCTGAAGTCCGGCAGGATGTCTCCGCCGTCCAGCTACCACTATCATCTGCCGTTCGAGGAGCAGCTCCGGCGCTGGGAAGGCTCGGGCGACGAGCTGCCCGAACGGATGAAGCGGGACCCGCTCGTCCGCTCGTCGTTCTTCTGGGCGCTGCGCCACGGCGACCGCAGGATGAAGCTGCAGGTCATCCAGGCGTTCAGCCTCGTCGGGGACGACGAGGTGAAGGAGGCGCTGCGCGAATTTTTGAGGCTGCCCGAGGAAGACGACATGCTCAAGCGCGTCGCGGTCTTCGTCCTGCGCGGCATCGGAGACAACGGGCCGATCGAGGCGGTGCTGGGCGGAGAGCGGGTGGTCATCGAAGCGAACCGGATGCCGGTCCGGATGCCCGCCGCGAACGCGCGGTGGCAGGCGGTCATCGAGGCGGCGATGCAGCGCATCAAGAACCGCTTTGACGCGGTGCAGCAGCACGATCTGCTGACGCTGTGGGCGGAGTTTCTGCAGCGGCTGTATCCCGAGACGCCGGTCATCCGCAAGGCGGAAGGATGGGCGGCGGCGCTCGAGTATCTGACGGCGAAAATGCACCGCAAGGGGATCACCTTCGAGGAAGCGGCGATGCGCTACGGCGTGTCGGCGGCGACCGTGTGCAAGCATGTCCGCCGGATCGACGAGGTGTGCGGCATCCGGGACAGGATGAAGGCGGCGCACATGCAGGGCGAGGCCGAGGGCGATTAGCGCGGGCGCGCGGGAACGGCGTTTATCGCGGGTGTCATCGTCAAGACGTCATCGTCCTTGGCAGGATATACAGGCTCTGAGCGGGCAGATTAACGGCAGGCGGCGTGCGGATCGCGGATCCGGGATCTGCCGGCCATGCCGGGAAGCAGGAGGGAGACCAGAATGACGGTATATCGATCGATCATTATCGGCACGGGCCCGGCGGGCCTGACGGCGGCGATTTATCTGGCGCGGGCGAACTTGAACCCGCTCGTCATCGAAGGGCCGGAGCCGGGCGGGCAGCTGACGACGACGACGGAAGTCGAGAACTTCCCGGGATTCCCGGACGGCATCATGGGACCTGAACTGATGGCGAACATGCGCAAGCAGGCCGAGCGGTTCGGCGCCGAATTCAAGACGGGCTGGGTGAACCGCGTCGATCTGTCGAAGCGGCCGTTCACGCTCGAGGTCGAGGGCATGGCGGAGCCGCTGCAGGCGGAGACGCTGATCATCTCGACCGGGGCTTCCGCGAAATATCTCGGCATCCCGGGAGAGAAGGACAACGTCGGCCGCGGCGTCAGCACGTGCGCGACTTGCGACGGGTTCTTCTTCCGCGGCAAGAAAATCGTCGTGGTCGGCGGCGGCGACTCGGCGATGGAGGAAGCGAACTTCCTGACGCGCTTCGCGACGGAAGTGAAGCTGGTGCACCGCCGGAACGAGCTGCGCGCGTCGAAGATCATGCAGGACCGCGCGCGGGCGAACGAGAAGATCAGCTGGCATCTGAACCGGACGCCGCTTGAAGTGGTGGCCGGTCCGCTCGGCGTCACCGGGCTGAAGGTGCGCAACAACGAGACGGGTGAAGAAGAGCTGATCGAGGCGGAGGGCGTTTTCGTCGCGATCGGCCATACGCCGAACACGAAGTTCCTGGACGGCCAGATCGAGACCGACGAGCAGGGCTACATCATCGTGAAGCCGGGGACCACCGAAACGAATGTGCCGGGCGTGTTCGCCTGCGGCGATGTGCAGGACAAGAAGTACCGCCAGGCCATCACGGCGGCGGGCAGCGGCTGCATGGCGGCGCTCGAGTGCGAACGGTTCCTCGAAGGCAACGCCGTGCACGATTGGAGCCATTCGCTGTAAGCTGCAATAAGTATGGCATGCGGGAATCCGCCGACGGAAGGAGCATCCGGCCGTCGGCGGTTTTTTTGACGCTGCCGAACCGCGATCGCGTCTGCATGATTCGATGAAAGTTTTCTTATCTCAACGCCTTCGACATCTTCAACTTCGGCTTTCTCGCAAGTGCCAGGATGCCTGCGGCAATGTAGAAAAGACCGGGTATGGCGGCAAACAGGGAAACGAAGCATAATGCTACAGACACGATGATCAAGCCCCAGCCCGCAACGGCGGCATTCCGGTTGCCCTTGAGCAGCCAGACGGCGCACAGCCCGAGGGCGATGCCGATCAACCCGGGGGTGATAAACATCGTCCCTGCCTGACCCAGCTGCTCCAAGGTGTATGCATTTTCGCTTTCGCTCCATCCTTCTTCCAGGTACTGCAAAAACTTTTCGCTTTTCGTCAGATACAAAAAGACAATGCCGGTTCCGACCATGACCAGGCTTGCAATAATCCCAAGAACGCTTAAAGCAATTTCAAATGTACGTTTCATTCGTGTTACTCCTCCGTCTAGAGTGATTTTATTTCTGTTCTGGATGAATGAATATTTTATTATTCATTCATCATGCTGCAAAAAAACGCGCATCATTGCTGATGCTTCGGCTTCGTCAGCCCGTTGATGATGAATTCAATCAAATATTGCATCACTTTCGGGAAATGCTCGATGCCGATCTCCTCTTTATGCATGTCGATGCAAACCAGCGAATCGAAGAAAACGGGCAGCAGCTCCTCATCGATATCATCCCGCAGCAATCCCTGCCGCTTCCAGCCGCGCAGCAGATCCAAGAAAAATTCCCGGACGGAATCCATGCTGCGGCCGTCTTCATCCCGGTAATGCTTCTCGAGTTCCTTGTAGAAGTCGCGATTATACCACTCCTTCAAAATCGGGTTCGCCTGGATGGCCTCCTGGTTTTCCCTGAGCAGCCTGCCGACGAGCTGCACCGGCTCCTGCGTCAGATCCAGCGTTTCGATCAGGCGATGTTTCAGCTTTTCATTTTCCTTTTTGTAGATTTCAATGAAAAGCTGTTCCTTGGAAACGTAGTAATTGTAGAAGGTGCCTACGCCAATACCCGCTTTTTCGGCTATTTCTTTGATGTTCGTTTTTTTGAACCCTTTTGCACTGAACAGCTCCTTGCCGCAATCGAAAATCGCGGTTTTGATGTCCACGTCGCGTTCCTTCCCTTTCTGGTGAATGAATATTTTTTCGTTCATTCACATTTAAGCACACCTACTTACGCCCTGTCAACAAGGACAAAGGCAGTATCCGCGACCATGACAGACCGCCCGCATTCTTGACCTCGACATACCGTTCGCTTATAGTGAAAAGAGCAGTTAACACAGTGATTGAGGTGGCCTTGTCATGTCGGGTAAGCTTTACGTCGGCCTGGATGTCGGCGGTACAGCGATTAAAGCGGGCGTATGCAGCGAGGACGGCAAGCTGCTGCATACCTTCGAAGGACCGACCGAGAATGAGAAAGGCAGCGACCGGGTAATGGCCAATATGGCCCAATATGCCCGTACCGTTGTTGAGCAAATGTCCGCTTCCTGGGACGACGTCGAAGGCGTCGGCCTCGGCGTGCCGGGATTCCTGGACATTCAGAACGGCGTTCTGCTCACCTCGCCCAACCTTGTTCTGCGGAATGCGCCGCTGAAGAGCTATCTCTCCGAACAGCTCGGCAAGCCGGTGCTGATCAACAATGACGCGAACGTGGCGGCGCTAGGCGAAGCGTGGGGCGGCGCAGGACGCGGCGTGTCCGATTGCGTGATGTACACGCTCGGCACGGGTGTCGGCGGCGGCATCATCATCGGCGGCCGCATCGTCGTCGGCTTCAACGCGATGGCCGGCGAGCTCGGGCATATCGCCATTGTGCCCGATCTGGAAGCCATTCAATGCGGCTGCGGCAAGAAAGGCTGCCTGGAGACGGTATCGTCCGCTACGGGCATCATCCGGATGGCCAAGGACGCGGTGGCGCGCGGCGACCTGGCGCCGCTGGCCGGTCTGGATACGATCACGGCGAAGGACGTCTTCGACGCGGCGAAAGCCGGCAATGAGACGGCGGCGCGCATCGTGCAGCGCGCGGCGCACTATCTCGGCAAGTCGATGGCCCTTGTGTCGGTCGTCGTCAACCCGCAGCGGTTCATCATCGGCGGCGGCGTTGCCAAAGCGGGCGAGTATCTGTTCGAGCAAATCCGCGAAGCGTATTTCAAGCATGCTCTGGAAGCTGCTTCGAAGGGCGTGGAAATCGTGCCGGCCGAACTCGGCAACAACGCGGGGGTCGTCGGCGCAGCAGGGCTCATTCTGCGTTCTTGATGAACGTGCAGGCCGGTTGCGACCGGCCTGTTCGTTATTCCCGGCCGCCATTCGCTGCGGTGATGGGGCGGCCGGGCGGTTCATACGCTATAAGATAGACATTTGGAAGTTTCGACGCTGATTCGGATGCGCCTTGCCGGAAGAAGGATGGCGCGGGCCGTTTTTACTTGATTCGGGGGAGGGGATGCCGCCATGACCGGCGGAACGGCAGTCCCAAAACTGGTCATCATTACGGGCATGTCGGGCGCGGGCAAGACGATTGCGGTCCAGAGCTTCGAGGATCTGGGCTTCTTCTGCGTCGACAACCTGCCGCCCGTGCTCATCCCGAAGTTCGCCGAGCTGATCGAGTCGTCCAGCGGCAAGATCGGCAAGGTGGCGCTCGTCATCGATCTGCGCGGCCGGGAGTTCTTCACCGCGCTGTCCGAGTCGCTGGCCTACACGCAGGAACATTTCACGATCGGCATCGAGATTCTGTTCCTCGACGCGACGGACAGCGTGCTCGTCCAGCGGTACAAGGAGAGCCGGCGCCGGCATCCGCTTGCCGACGGCGGCGTGCCGCTTGAAGGCATCCGGCTGGAGCGCCGGCTGCTGGAGGACCTGAAAGGGATCGCGACCCATGTGATCGATACGAGCAGCCTGAAGCCGTCGCAGCTGAAGGCGCTCATCGCCGATCGGTTCTCCGAAGCGAACCGGGAAACGTTCGTCGTGAATCTGACGTCGTTCGGCTATAAATACGGCATTCCAATTGACGCGGATCTGATCTTCGACTGCCGGTTCCTTCCGAATCCGCATTATGTCGAGCATCTGCGGCCGAACACCGGGAAGGATCCGGAAGTGTACGAATATGTCATGAAATGGCCGGAGACGCAGACGTTTCTGTCGAAACTGGTCGACATGCTGCAATATCTGATTCCGATGTACAAGAAAGAAGGCAAAAGCCAGCTCGTCGTCGGCATCGGCTGCACCGGGGGCAAGCATCGATCCGTCGCAATCGCCGAGTACCTCGCCCGCACGCTGGGCAACAGCGAGACGGAGACGGTGCGTGTCGGCCACCGGGACGCCGAGCGCGACCGGCACTGACGGGGTGAAGACATGAAGTCCCGCACGCCGTCCGTGTCGCCCCCATTGCCGAAAGTCGTCGTCATCGGCGGCGGCACCGGGCTGTCCGTCATGCTGCGCGGCTTGAAGGAGAAGCCGCTCGATCTGACGGCCATCGTCACGGTTGCCGATGACGGAGGCAGTTCCGGCGTCCTGCGCCAGGAGCTGCAGATTCCGCCGCCGGGCGATATCCGCAACGTGCTGATGGCGCTCGCGAATGTGGAGCCGCTGCTCTCGCGGCTGCTCCGCTACCGTTTCCCCGCCGGCAGCGGATTGGCCGGCCACAGCTTGGGCAACCTGATGTTGGCGGCGATGACCGACATCGCCGGCGATTTCGTCACAGGCGTGCGCGAGCTGAGCCAGGTGCTCGCCGTGCGCGGCCGGGTGCTGCCCGCCGCCGCGCAGGGCACCGTGCTGAAGGCGGTCATGGAAGACGGCAGCATCGTCGTCGGCGAATCGCAGATTCCGAAAGCCCGCGGCAGAATCCGCCGCGTCATGATTGAACCGCCCGGGGTCGAGCCGCTGCCGGAGGCGGTGGAGGCGATCCGCGAGGCGGATTGCATCCTGATCGGCCCGGGAAGCCTGTATACGAGCATCATGCCGAATCTGCTCGTGAAGGGACTTGCGGAAGCCATCGTCGCTTCCGATGCCATGAAATTGTTCATTTGCAACGTCATGACCCAGCCGGGCGAGACGGACGGTTACACGGTGAGCGACCATCTCGACGCCATTGAGGCGCATGTCGGCGCGCCATTGTTCCACGGCGTCATCGTGAACAACGGCGAGATTCCGCCGGATGTGCTGTCCAAGTATGCGGAGGAAGGCGCCTCGGTCGTCGTCTGCGACGAAGAGGAGCTGCGGCGGCGGGGCATCCGCGTCATCGCGGATCGGCTGATCAAGGTGCAGACCTATCTGCGGCACGACGCCGCGAGGCTCAGCCATCACATCGAGCGGCTGGTTCAAGATTGGATATCCGGGAAGAGGTGATGCGGATGTCTTTCGCGGCCCAGACCAAGAAAGAACTCACGATGATTGAATCTGCGCCTTGCTGCGAACTGGCGGAGCTCTCGGCTCTCATCCGGATGAACGGTACGGTGCAGCTGTCGAACCGGAAGATTGTACTGGATGTCTCGACGGAGAACGCGGCGATCGCGCGGCGCATTTTCACCCTGCTCAAGCGTCGGTTCGGCGTTCAGGCCGAGCTGCTGGTGCGGAAGAAAATGCGGCTGAAGAAGAACAACGTGTACATCGTCCGTGTTCCGACGATGGTGGAGGACATTCTGTCCAAGCTTGCCATCGTGTCGGAAGGGTTCGTGTTCCGCCAGGGAATCGACAAGAACATCGTGCGCAAGGCGTGCTGCAAGCGCTCCTACCTGCGCGGCGCGTTTCTGGCCGGGGGCTCGGTCAACGATCCGGAAGGATCGTCCTATCACCTGGAGATCGCGACGCAGTACGAGGAGCATTGCCGGGCGCTGGTGGAACTGGCGAACAAATACCGGCTCAACGCGCGCTGCATCGAACGGAAGAAGGGCTTTATTTTCTACATCAAAGAAGGGGAGAAGATTATCGAGCTCCTCAACATCATCGGCGCGCATCAGGCACTCTTCAAGTTTGAGGACGTGCGGATCATGCGCGACATGCGCAATTCGGTGAACCGGATCGTCAACTGCGAGACGGCCAATCTGAACAAGACGATCGGCGCGGCCGTCCGCCAGATCGACAACATCAAACTGCTGCAGAAGGTGATCGGCCTCGAAAATCTGCCCGAGAAGCTGCGCGAAGTGGCGGAGGTGCGGCTCGCCCATCCGGACATCAACCTGAAAGAAGTGGGCGATCTGCTGAAGGGCAATGTCAGCAAGTCGGGTGTCAACCACCGGCTGCGAAAAATCGACGAATTGGCCGAGAAAATCCGGAACGGCACGCTCTGACGGCGCAAACCTAGTCTGACGCCCCAAATAATGTTATAATACTTGCATGATCTATGGGCCTCCGCAGGCACGGGAAGGTGCGCTTGTGAGGAGCGAGCCGAGCATCGGGCCGATAATTTCTGGACAGGGGGAAAAAGTGCATGATCAAGCAACCGGTGGTCGTTCGTCTGAAGACGGGCCTTCACGCACGGCCGGCTGCGCTTTTCGTACAGGAAGCGAACAAATTCTCAGCTGAAATCTTCGTGGAGAAGGACGACAAAAAAGTAAACGCGAAGTCCATCATGGGCATCATGAGCCTCGCGATCAGTTCGGGCACGGAGGTCACCATCAGTGCGGACGGTTCCGACGCAGAACAGGCTGTAAACGCTTTAGTCCAACTGGTCAGCAAGGAAGAGCTGGAGAACCAGTAACGGGGCTTGAAAGGACAAAAGGGACGGATCCCGGCGGATCCGTCCCTTTGCCTTGGGATCGGGGTCGAAAGAAGCAAGCCGGACGGCGCAGCCGCCGGCCGGGCCATAAAGACAAAAACTGCCGAATCGGCAGCCAGATCAGAGAGAGGTTTTCGGGTCCAGATTGCGCGAACGAATCGCTTCTTCGATCAATTGAATAAATTCGGCAGACAATCCCATCGCGACAGCTTCGTGGTACACTTCGAGCAGATGCTCGTCCGTGAGCGGCCGAAGCAGGATCATCTTGTCGTGCACTATGGGATATTCGCCGTCAGGCAGAGTGGTGTGCGTCGATCGCGTGGCTGCCACGTTGATCACTCCATCCAAATTTCTCAGAACTCGCCTTCATTTGTAGGAAATTGGAACTTGCTGTGTCTTTATCATAACACGGTTTTCGCTGGGAGTGGTTTGCCATTCACACATGTAAATTGTGGTTGACAAATGTAAGGATTTGTGATATTAAAACAAAAACATCCGCCCGAAAGGCGGATGTTTTTTGTATTTCATGCATGCAATGCGCGAATTATATGCGCTCGATGACTTTGTCAACAAGACCGTAATTTTTCGCTTCCTCGGCGCTCATGAAGTAGTCGCGGTCCGTGTCTTTCTCGATCCGCTCCAGCGGCTGGCCGGTCCGTTCGGAGAGAATCTTGTTCAGCTTGTCGCGCATCTTCAGAATCCGGCGGGCACGAATTTCGATGTCGCTTGCTTGTCCTTCTGCTCCGCCGAGCGGCTGGTGAATCATCACTTCGCTGTTCGGCAGGGCATAACGCTTGCCCGGAGCGCCCGCCGCCAGCAGGAACGCGCCCATCGAAGCCGCCATGCCGACGCAGATCGTCGAGACGTCCGGCTTGATGTACTGCATCGTGTCGTAGATTGCCATGCCGGACGTGATGGAACCGCCCGGGCTGTTGATGTACAGATGGATGTCTTTCTCCGGATCGTCGGCGGCCAGGAACAGCATTTGGGCGATCACCGAGTTGGCGACGACATCGTTGATCGGGGTGCCGAGAAAGATGATGCGGTCCTTGAGCAGGCGGGAGTAAATGTCGTAGGCGCGCTCGCCGCGGCTGCTCTGCTCGATCACCATCGGAACGAAATTCATGTCCATGTCGGAATCCTCCTTCTGCCCATTATGATACTCGATCGATCGACAAAAGTCAAAAAAGGTCAAACAAGCGGTGCAAAAAAGCGGCTCTGCCCGATTGGTGAAAGCCGCTTGCTGCGTTGTATGGCGCGCCCGCCAGGAATCGAACCTAGATCTCAGGCTCCGGAGGCCTGCGTCATATCCATTGGACCACGGGCGCATGTGGTCAACGATAACAGCGAAAATCATTATAGGATACACGGGATGAAAAAGCAAGTGTGCGGCGAAAAAAAGTTGCGGGTAACGGATGGAAATGCGGCGGACGGCGGAGCTGCGGCGGATTTGCGGCGATCCGGCCGGGCGATTAACGGAACCTACAGTTAATCGACAGCTTCCCTGGTTCCGTTAGAGGCGATTGGTGGTGCGCCTGCGGGGGCATTAACGGACCGTGGTTCCGTTAGCGGACTGGCGGACATGCTGAAGCGGAGGTTCGGGCTGCGCTAACGGCAAACAAATGCCGTTAATGGGTCCCGGACCGGGTATGGACTCGGATTAACGGCACCCCGTGCCGTTAATAATGGTCGTTGGCAAAACCGTCGGCCGTAGATTTCGATCGCCCTTGCGCATCGTGAAAAAGTTGGTTACAATGAAAGCGGGACTTAGAATGTTCATCCGGGACAGAATACGTCCAATTGGATGGAGTGAGGTGCGCGATGCGCGAGTGGATTGAGTTGCAGCAGCGCCTTGTTCCGGATCTGCTTGAAGTCATGGCGAAGCGCTATGTCATTCTGAGTCAGGTGATGAAGTCGGAATCCATCGGCCGCCGCGCACTGGCGGCTACCTTGTCCATGACGGAGCGGACGCTCCGGGCGGAAGCCGATTTCCTGAAAGCGCAGGGTCTGCTCGAGGCGAACGCTGCGGGCATGCGCATCACCGACGCCGGCCGGCGGCTGGTGGAGTCGCTGGCGCCGTTCATGAGTGAACTGTCCGGCCTGTCGGAGCTCGAACGGCTGATCCGCGATCATTTCCGGCTCCGGGAAGTCATTGTCGTGCCGGGTGATGCGGATGAGGCGCGGGAGACGAAGCGGGAGCTCGGCCGGGCGGCCGGGCGGGTGCTGATCCGGTCGCTTCAGGGCGGCGACGTGGTCGCCGTGACCGGCGGCACGACGCTGGCGGCGCTTGCCGAGACGATCACGGTGGATCAGCCGCTGAAAGGCGTGCTGTTCGTGCCGGCCCGGGGCGGCTTCGGCGAGAGCATGGACTACCAGGCGAACACGATCGCCTCGACGCTGGCGAAGCGCACCGGCGCCGCGTACCGGCTGCTGCACGTGCCGGACCATCTCAGCGAGGACGCGTATCAATCGCTCATGCTTGAGCCGAACGTGCGGGAAATGGTAGAAGTCATCCGCAAATCCCGCATTGTGGTACACGGGATCGGAGACGCTATGGTCATGGCGCGCCGGCGCAAGATGGATACGCGGACGATGGATGCGATGCGCGCGGAAGGCGCGCTGGCGGAAGCGCTCGGCTACTATTTCGACAAGAGCGGAACCGTCATTCACCGCATGTCGACCGTCGGCCTCAGACTCGATGACCTCGAGAAGGCCGAGCATGTCATCGCCGTGGCGGGCGGCAGCAGCAAAGGCGAAGCGATCGCCGCGGTGCTGCGGTACGGCCAGGACGACGTGCTCGTGACGGATGAGGGCGCGGCCCGGCGGCTGGAAGCGATCATCCGGCAGGAACGACAGCAGGCGGACGGCTGATTGGCTTCTGAATCTCCCCGACAAGGCACACAAGGTTGCAAGGTTATCCTGACGCAGGGCGCCGCCCCCGCGGGCGAGCGCAGCGTCTTGCGATATAAGCATGATTACAAGGAGGATGTAACCATGGTGAAAGTAGGCATCAACGGTTTTGGCCGCATCGGACGCAACGTGTTCCGCGCAGCGCTGAACAACCCGAACGTGGAAGTCGTCGCGATCAACGACCTGACGGACACGAAGACGCTGGCGCATCTGCTGAAGTATGACACGACGCACGGCACGCTGAACGCAACCGTCGAAGCGAAGGAAGGCGCAATCGTCGTCAACGGCAAGGAGATCAAGGTCTTCTCCGAGCGCGATCCCGGCGCGCTGCCGTGGGCTCAGTACGGCGTTGAAATCGTCGTGGAATCGACGGGCATCTTCACCGCGAAGGAAAAAGCCGAAGCTCACCTGAAAGGCGGCGCGAAGAAAGTCATCATCTCCGCGCCGGCGACGAACGAAGACATCACGATCGTCATGGGCGTCAACGAGGACAAATACGATCCGAAGGCGCACACGATCATCTCCAACGCATCCTGCACGACGAACTGTCTCGCGCCGTTCGCGAAAGTGCTGAACGAGAAGTTCGGCATCGTCAAAGGCATGATGACGACGGTTCACTCCTACACGAACGACCAGCAAGTGCTTGACCTGCCGCACAAGGACCTGCGCCGTGCGCGCGCCGCTGCGGAGAACATCATCCCGTCCACGACGGGCGCCGCGAAAGCCGTCGCGCTCGTGCTGCCGGAGCTGAAAGGCAAGCTGAACGGCATGGCGATGCGCGTGCCGACGCCGAACGTCTCCGTTACGGACCTCGTGGCCGAACTGAAGGTCAATGTCACGGTCGAAGAAGTGAACGCGGCGCTGAAGGAAGCTGCCGAAGGTCCGCTGAAAGGCATTCTCGCATACTCCGAAGAGCCGCTCGTTTCGTCGGACTACAAAGGCAACCCGCATTCCTCGATCATCGACGCCCTGTCCACGATGGTCGTCGAAGGCAACATGGTCAAAGTCGTCTCCTGGTACGACAACGAATGGGGTTACTCGAACCGCGTCGTAGACCTGGCTGCCTACATCGCCAGCAAAGGGCTGTAATATACGGAATCCGTCGGTTCAAGAGGAGCAGCAACCGCTGTCTCCTCTTGGCGCGCGTATAGGAGACGCCCCGCGGGGCAATTACGAGGAGGAGCCTTCATGAGCAAAAAGAGCGTCAGAGATGTAGACGTCGCCGGCAAACGCGTATTCGTGCGCGTCGATTTCAACGTGCCGGTCGAGAACGGAGCAATCACGGACGATACCCGGATCGTGGAGACGCTGCCGACGATCAAGTACCTGGTCGAGCGCGGCGCGAAAGTGATTCTGGCGAGCCACATGGGCCGTCCGAAGGGACAAGTCGTCGAAGAACTGCGCCTCAACCTGCAGGCGAAGCGGCTGTCCGAACTGCTCGGCGGCAAGCCGGTCGCGAAGGCCGACGAACTGATCGGCGAATCGGTGAAAGCGCAAATCGCCGGGATGAAGGACGGCGACATCCTGCTGCTGGAGAACGTCCGCTTCCATCCGGGCGAAGAGAAGAACGATCCGGAGCTGGCGAAGGCGCTCGCCGAGCTGGCCGACCTGTACGTGAACGACGCGTTCGGCGCCGCGCACCGCGCCCATGCGTCCACGGAAGGCATCGCGCACCATCTGCCCGCCGTGTCCGGCCTGCTGATGGAGAAGGAACTCGAGGTGCTCGGCAAAGCGCTGAACAACCCGGACCGTCCGTTCACGGCCATCATCGGCGGCTCGAAGGTGAAGGACAAGATCGACGTCATCAACAAAATGATCGAGATCGCGGACAACATCATCATCGGCGGCGGCCTGTCGTACACGTTCTTCAAGGCGCAGGGCGTCGAGATCGGCAAATCGCTGCTTGATGAGAGCAAGCTGGACGCGGTGCTCGGCTTCATGCAGAAGGCGAAGGAGCTCGGCAAGAACTTCCGCCTGCCGGTCGACATCGTCATCACCGATGAATTCAGCGCCAACGCAAAGACGAAGGTCGTCGACATCATGAACGAAGGCATCCCGGCCGATCATGAAGGCATCGACATCGGGCCGAAGACGCGCGAGATCTACGCGGACATCATCAAGAACTCGAAGCTGGTCGTCTGGAACGGACCGATGGGCGTGTTCGAGATCGAGCCGTTCTCGCACGGCACGCGGGCGATCGCCGAAGCGTGCGCGGCCACGAGCGCCTATACGGTCATCGGCGGCGGCGACTCCGCGGCAGCGGTCGAGAAGTTTGGCCTCAAGGACAAGATGGACCACATCTCGACCGGCGGCGGCGCGTCGCTCGAATTCATGGAAGGCAAGAAACTGCCGGGCGTCGAAGCGTTGAACGACAAGTAAGAGGGAGGCTGGAACATGCGGACACCGATCATCGCAGGCAACTGGAAAATGTTCAAAACAGTCTCCGAGGCCGAAGCGTTCTTCGCGGAAGTGAAGGGCAAGGCGGAACGGCCGGGCGTGGAGAGCGTCATCTGCGCGCCGTTCACGAACCTGCCCGCGCTCGTCAAGGCGGCCGCCGGCACGACGATCGCGATCGGCGCGCAGAACATGCACTTTGAAGACAGCGGCGCGTTCACGGGCGAAATCAGCGGACCGATGCTGAAAGAGCTCGGCGTGAAATACGTCATCCTCGGCCACTCCGAACGCCGGGCGTACTTCGCGGAGACGGACGAGATCGTGAACAAGAAAGTGCACGCCGCGTTCAAGCACGGCCTGACGCCGATCATCTGCGTCGGCGAGAAGCTGGAAGAGCGCGAGGCGGGCAAGACGAAGGACGTCTGCAAGACGCAGACGGAAGCCGCGCTCAAAGGCCTCACCGCGGAGCAGGCGGCGCAGGCGGTCATCGCCTACGAGCCGATCTGGGCGATCGGCACCGGCAAGTCGTCGACGGCGGACGACGCGGAAGACGTCAACGCCTACATCCGCGGCGTCGTGCGCGGCCTGTTCGGCGAAGCGGCGGACAAGATCCGCATCCAATATGGCGGCAGCGTGAAGCCCGACAATGTCCGGGAGTTCCTGAGCCGGCCGAACATCGACGGCGCGCTGGTCGGCGGCGCCAGCCTCGAACCGGCCTCCTACATCAAGCTGATCGAGGGGGCGGTCTGACATGGCGGCGCCGAAACCTGTCGCCCTGATCATCCTGGACGGCTTCGCGCTCCGCGAAGAGACGAAAGGCAACGCGGTCGCGCAGGCGAAGAAGCCGAACTTCGACAAGTACTGGGCGGCGTATCCGCATACGACGCTGACCGCCTTCGGCGAAGCGGTCGGCCTGCCCGACGGGCAGATGGGCAACTCCGAGGTCGGCCATCTGAACATCGGCGCCGGCCGGATCGTCTATCAGGATCTGACGCGGATCTCGAAGTCGATCCGCGAAGGCGAGTTCTTCCGGAACGAGACGCTGCTCGGCGCCGTCCGCCACGCGAAGGAGAAGGGCAGGAAGCTGCATCTGTACGGCCTCTTGTCCGACGGCGGCGTGCACAGCCACATCGATCACCTGTTCGCGCTGCTCGAGCTGGCGAAGCGCGAGGGCCTCGCCGAAGTGTACGTCCACGCGTTCCTGGACGGCCGGGACGTGGCGCCGGACAGCGCGAAGCGCTATATCGAGGCGCTGCAGGCGAAGATCGCGGAGCTCGGCGTCGGCAAGATCGCGACGGTGCAGGGCCGCTACTACGCGATGGACCGCGACAAGCGGTGGGACCGCGTGGAGAAGTCGTACCGCGCGATGGTGTACGGCGAAGGTCCGAAGTACCGCGATCCGATCCAGGCGCTCGTCGATTCGTACGAGCAGTCCGTTCTGGACGAGTTCGTCGTGCCGACGGTCATCGTCGATGACGCCGGGGAGCCGGTCGGGCTGGTGGAATCGGAAGATGCGGTCATTTTCTTCAACTTCCGTCCGGACCGGGCCATCCAGCTCTCGCAGGTGTTCACGAACGACGATTTCCGCGGCTTCGACCGGGGCGAGAAGTTCCCGAGGAACCTCCATTTCGTCTGCATGACGCTGTTCAGCGAGACGGTGGGCGGCTATGTCGCCTACGCGCCGAAGAGCCTCGACAACACGCTCGGCGAAGTGCTCGTCCAGCACGGGAAGAAGCAGCTGCGCATCGCCGAGACCGAGAAGTATCCGCACGTGACGTTCTTCTTCAGCGGCGGACGCGATATCGAGCTGCCGGGCGAGAAACGGGTGCTCATCCCGTCGCCGAAGGTTGCCACGTACGACCTGAAGCCGGAAATGAGCGCCTACGAAGTGGCCGACGCGGCGGTCGCCGAGATCGAATCGGGCGTCCATGACGCGATCATCCTGAACTTCGCGAACCCGGACATGGTCGGCCATTCGGGCATGCTCGAACCGACGATCAAGGCCGTCGAGGCGACGGACGAATGCCTCGGCCGCGTCGTCGAAGCGGTGCTGAAGCAAGGCGGCGTCTGCATCATCACGGCCGACCACGGCAACGCGGACGTCATCATCGACGAGAACGGCCGCCCGCATACGGCGCACACGACGAACCCGGTGCCGTTCATCGTGACGAAGCAGGGGCTTGCGCTGCGCGACGACGGCATTCTGGCCGACATCGCGCCGACGATGCTCGAACTGCTGGAGCTGCCGCAGCCCGCGGAGATGACCGGCAAGTCGCTGATCCGCAAATAAAGACCGCCCGCACCGCCTGAAAACGGCAGGAAGGGTTGGCCGGATGTCGAATAGGGAAAGATGCGGCTAAACAGGGTGCTGACAGCTGCGGCCGTTCGGGGAGCCAGACGGCTGCCCGGACGGCCCGCCGCATGTCAGGGACGAGCCTGTGCGGCGGCCGCACGGGACGTTGGAAGTGGAAGTTCGGAAGTTTATTTTCAAGCCAGAAGGAGTGCTGCAGTTCCATGACGATGATTACCGATGTCTATGCACGCGAAGTGCTCGATTCCCGCGGGAATCCGACCGTTGAAGTGGAAATCGCCCTCGAATCGGGCGGCAAAGGCCGCGCGATCGTGCCGTCCGGCGCGTCGACCGGCGCTTATGAAGCGGTCGAGCTGCGCGACGGCGACAAGAGCCGTTACCTGGGCAAAGGCGTCCTGAAAGCGGTCGAGAACGTGAACACGATCATCGCGCCGGAGATCATCGGCCTCGACGCGCTCGATCAAGTGGCGATCGACCGGAAGATGATCGAGCTCGACGGCACGCCGAACAAGGGCAAGCTCGGCGCGAACGCGATTCTCGCCGTGTCGATGGCCGTCGCCCGCGCCGCTGCCGACGCGCTGAACGTGCCGCTGTACACGTACCTCGGCGGTTTCAACGCGAAGACGCTGCCGGTGCCGATGATGAACATTCTGAACGGCGGCGCGCATGCCGACAACAACGTCGACGTGCAGGAGTTCATGGTGCTGCCGGTCGGCGCGTCCAGCTTCCGCGAAGCGCTGCGCATCGGCGCCGAAGTGTTCCACAACCTGAAGGCCGTGCTGAAGGAGAAAGGCCTGAACACGGCTGTCGGCGACGAAGGCGGCTTCGCGCCGAACCTCGGCTCGAACGAAGAGGCGCTGGAGACGATCATCGCCGCGATCGAGCGCGCAGGCTACAAGCCGGGTGTTGACGTGTACCTCGGCATGGACATCGCATCCACCGAGTTCTTCAAGGACGGCAAGTATCACCTCGAAGGCGAAGGCAAGTCGTTCACGTCCGCGGAGTTCGTCGACCTGCTCGAGTCCTGGGTGAGCAAATACCCGATCATCACGATCGAGGACGGCTGCTCCGAGGACGACTGGGACGGCTGGAAGCTGCTGACGGATCGTCTCGGCGGCCGCGTGCAGCTCGTCGGCGACGACCTGTTCGTGACGAACACCGCCCGCCTGTCGCAAGGCATCGAGAAGGGCGTCGGCAACTCGATCCTCGTCAAGGTGAACCAGATCGGCTCGCTCACCGAGACGTTCGACGCGATCGAGATGGCGAAGCGCGCAAGCTACACGGCGGTCATCTCGCACCGTTCCGGCGAGAGCGAAGACAGCACGATCGCGGACATCGCGGTTGCGACGAACGCCGGTCAGATCAAGACGGGCGCACCGTCCCGCACGGACCGCGTCGCGAAGTACAACCAGCTGCTCCGCATCGAGGATCAGCTCGGCGCCACCGCGATCTATGCCGGCAAGTCGGCGTTCTACAACCTGAAGAACTTCAAGTAAAAAGCAAGACCCCCGCGTGCATTGCACCGGGGGTTTTAATTATTTGAGGTATCGTTCTTTGATAATGTTCATGTGATGCATCTCGTGGCCGATGCTGACGCAGGCGGCGGCTAGGGCGGTCAGCCGGCCGCCGGCGAACGAGCCGGCGCGGTGCCACGCTTCCGCCGGCAGATGGCGGAGCAGCGTCAGCGACGCCGCGCGGACGGCATCATACTCCTCGATGACGGCGTCCAGCGGCATCCGCTCATGCGGCGCGTATTGGGCAAATATCTGCTCATCGTACCCCGGCAGCTCCTGCGGGTCGTTCCGCGCGATGCGCAGCAGCCGGTACATCCAGACGCGCTCGTTGTCCGTGAAATGGCCGACGACCTGGCGGATCGACCATTTGCCTTCGGCATAGCGGAAGTCCGCCTGCTCGTCCGTCAGGCCGGACAGGAGCGCCTTCGTCTCTTCGCGCTGGCGCTCGTAGATCTCCAGCAGATCGCCTTCCGGCACGAGCTGAACATATTTCCACGGCGCGGGCGGGCAGTCGTTTGCGGTCGGTCGTTCGAACATGATGCGTGCCTCCTTTCGATTCCTTTTTGGCTTGAATATGAAGGAAAAGGATTCCGCCGTCAAGCACAAGTTCCGTCCGAAGTCCGCCGAATGCGCCAAAATCGCAAAAGGTTTTCCCCAAAAACGGACATACGCGCCGCCCGCCCAGGGGGTATAATAGGTGGCGAAAGCGCTTGAAGCGGCGCGGCGGCATCGGCCGGCAGGAGGCGCGGCTTCGCAACAATTTTTAGTCAATGGTGGTGGCAGGCATGACGAAACCGGTAATCGGCATTCAACTGTATACGTTCCGCGACGTGACGAAGGATGATCTGCTCGGCACGCTGAAGAAGGTTGCCGAAATCGGCTATCAGGCAGTCGAATTCGCGGGCTTCTTCGGCCATTCGGCGAAGGAAGTGCGCAAGGTGCTCGACGACAACGGGCTGAAGGCGCCGTCCGCGCATATCCCGCTCAATTTCCAGGAGCCGGACAAGCTCGAATCGGATCTGAAGCAGCAGATCGAGTACGCGCTCGAACTCGGCCTCGAATATGTGATCACGCCGTGGGCGCCGTTCCCGGAGACGCCGACGGAAGCGGATCTCGAATCGTTCATCGAGAAGATCGACAAGGCGTCGCAGCTCGTGACGGCGGCCGGCCTGAAATACGGCTACCATAACCACGATTTCGAGTTCAAGCAAGTCGGCGGCAAGACGATCATGGACCACCTGCTTGAGCGGATTCCGGCGGACCGCCTCATCGCCGAGTTCGACCTCGGCTGGGTGCACGTCGGCGGGTACAAACCGGCGGATTACCTGGAGCGCTACAAGGGACGCGTGCCGATCGCGCATTTCAAGGACTTCGTGCAGGGCCGGGAGGACACGGAGATCGGCTACGGCAGCGTCGGGTACGACCAGGTGCTGCCGGCGGCGCTGGCGGCCGGCGTGAACACGATCATCGTCGAGCAGGAGCAGTTCAAGTCGTCGCCGTTCGAGAGCGCGGCGATCAGCCTCGAGTTTTTCAAGAAGCACGGCGTGCTGTAACGCCGGAATCTGCGGATGCGCAAGCCCGCGGCGAATTGCCGGCGGGCTTGCTCGCTGTTTCGGGGCAGATTCCGGAGGCGCGGATAGGCAGGATGTTCGAAGCTTGATGTCCCGGCCGTTTGGCCGGATAATAGTTAGCAGCGGCGGCGGGATCGCCGCCGCTGCTAAACCGACACGGGAGGAATCTCATGGTCAACATCAAGCAGGTCGCCCGGGAAGCCGGGGTTTCCACGGCCACCGTCTCGCGGGTGCTGAACGACAGCGGATATGCGAGCAAGGAAGCCCGGGAACGGGTGTATCAGGCGATCGAACGGCTGAACTACCGGCCCAGCGCCATCGCCCGGAGCCTGAAGCAGGACCGGACGTCCACCATCGGCATTCTCGTGCCGGACATCTCGAACCCGTATTTCATGCAAATGTCCAAAGGCATCGAAGACGTCGTGCGCGGCGAAGGCTATCATCTCATTTTTGCGAGCACCGACGAGGATCCGGAGAAGGAGGCGCATCTGCTCGGCCTGTTCTCCGAGCAGCGGGTGGACGTGGTCGTGCTGGCGGCTTCCGCCTCGACGGAAGCGCAGCTTGCGCAGATGGTCCGCTCGGGCATCCACGTCATCCTGGCGGATCGTCGGCTGCCCGGGGCGTCGCTGGAGCTGGATACGTTCATCGAAGACAACGTGGCGGCCAGCCGCGAGCTCACGGAATGCCTGATCCGCGAAGGGCACGAGCGCATCGCCGTCATCCACGGCGGTATCAAGGTCAGCACGTCGGCGGAGCGGCTGGCAGGCTGCCGCGCGGCCATGGAAGCACACGGCATCCGCACGGACGAGCGGTATTGGTTCGACGGACGCTTCACCGAAGAAGGCGGCAAGAAAGCCGTCCGGCAATGGCTCGGCACGGAGCCGAGGCCGACCGCCGTCCTGGCGCTGAACAATGCGATGGCCTTCGGGGCGCTGCTGCAGCTGAACGATGCCGGGGTCAAAATTCCGGAGGAGATGGTGGTTGCCTCGTTCGGCGAAGTGGAAGCGGCGAAATTACTGAAGGGATCCAACATGTGGCACGTGCGCCAGAAGCCGCGCCAGATGGGCGAGGAAATCGGCAGGCGGATTCTGGCGGTCCGGCAGAATGAGGAGCTGCTGCGAGCGCGGGCGGAGAAAACGTTCAAACCGGAAATCGCGCGGTACGATTAGGAAATTGACAGCGGTCAGGGGGGAGGTGTATGCTATGTGTAATCGATTACATGTGTAATCGATTACACATAGGAGGGATGAGAATGAATTTTGCGAATGCGGAACATCGATGGATCGGGGATATGCCGAGAATCGGCATTCGGCCGATCATCGACGGGCGCAGAGGCGGCATCCGGGAATCGCTGGAGGAAGTTACGATGCAGATGGCCCGCTCGGTGGCCGAACTGTTGTCGAGCACGCTCCGGCACGCGAACGGGATGCCCGTCGAATGCGTCATTGCGGACACGACGATCGGCGGCGCGGCGGAGGCGGCCATGACCGAGAAGAAGTTCGCCGACCGCAATGTCGGCGTGACGATCTCGGTGACGCCTTCCTGGTGCTACCCGCTCGAGACGATCCAGCTGAACGCGCAGATGCCGCACGCCATCTGGGGTTTCAACGGCACGGAGCGGCCCGGCGCTGTCTATCTGGCGGCCGCGCTGTCCGCCCACAACCAGAAAGGGCTGCCCGCGTTCAGCATCTACGGCCGGGATGTTCAGGACATGAACGACCCGTCGATCCCGGAAGACGTCCGGCAGAAGCTGCTGCAATTCGCCAAAGCCGGGCTGGCCGTGGCGACGATGCACGGCAAATCGTACCTGTCCATGGGCAACGTGTCCATGGGCATCGCGGGCTGCCTGGCGGACGAGCGGTTCTTCTACAAGTACCTCGGCATGCGCAACGAATATGTGGACATGGTGGAATTCGTCCGCAGAATCAACATGGAGATCTACGATCATGACGAATACAGGCGGGCGCTGGAATGGGTCGGCCGCTGGTGCAGGGAAGGGGAAGACGTCAATCCGGAACATCTGCGGAGGACGCCGGCCCAGAAGAAGGCGGATTGGGAGACGGTCGTCAAAATGGCGCTCATCGGGCGGGACCTGATGATCGGCAACCCGAAGCTCGCGGAGATGGGCTACGGCGAAGAGGCGCTCGGGCACAACGCGATCGCCGCCGGGTTCCAGGGGCAGCGGGCGTGGACGGACTACTATCCGACCGGCGACTTCATGGAAGCGATCCTCTGCTCCTCCTTCGACTGGAACGGCATCCGCGAACCGTTCATCGTCTCCACGGAAAATGACACGCTGAACGCGGTAACGATGTTGATGGGCCACCTGCTCACCGACAGCGCGCAAATTTTCGCCGATGTGCGGACCTACTGGAGCCCCGAGGCGGTCAAGCGGGTGACGGGGCATGCGCTGGAGGGCCGGGCGGCAGGCGGCGTCATCCTGCTGAAAAACTCCGGTCCGGCGGCGCTGGACGGGGCGGGCCGGCAGACGAAAGACGGCAAGCCGGCGATGAAACCGTACTGGGAGATCACGCCCGAAGAAGCGGCGGCGTGCCTTGAGGCGACCACCTGGTACCCGGCGATCGACTTCTTCAGGGGCGGCGGCTTCTCGTCGCAGTATGTCACGCCCGGCGGGATGCCGGTGACGATGGCCCGGATCAACGTGATCGATGGGCTCGGGCCGGTGCTGCAGCTGGCGGAAGGCTATACCGTCGAGCTGCCGGCGGAGGTGCACGCGGCGCTGGACAAACGGACGGACCCCACCTGGCCGACCACCTGGTTCGTGCCGAACCTGACCGGCAAGGGCGCGTTCAAGGACGTCTATTCGGTCATGCACAACTGGGGCTCGAATCATTGCGCCGTCAGCTTCGGCCATGTCGGCGCGGCGTTCATCACCCTCGCGGCGATGCTGCGCATTCCGGTCGGCATGCACAACGTGCCCGAGGAGAAGATTTTCCGGCCGAGCGTCTGGTCCGCCTTCGGCGCGGACGACCCGACGGGCGCCGATTTCCGGGCTTGCGCGCATTTCGGCCCATTGTACAAGTGATGCGGGGAGGCGGATAAGGTGAGCGGAAAATACGTGCTCGGCATCGACTTCGGCACGGAATCCGGCCGCGTGCTGCTGGCCGACGTTGCCGACGGGCGGGAGGCGGCGGTGCACGTCACGCCGTACCGCCACGGCGTCATCCAGGAAGCGCTGCCGGACACGGACATCGCGCTGGGCGACGGCTTCGCGCTGCAGCACCCCGCCGATTATCTGGAGGTGCTGGAGAAGTCCGTCCCCGCCGTATTGCGCGAATCCGGCGTGCGCCCCGAAGCGGTCGTCGGCATCGGCGTCGATTTCACGACGTGCACGATGCTGCCCGTGGACGAAGATCTCACGCCCCTCTGCTTCCATCCCGGGTTGCGGGACAACCCGCACAGCTGGGTGAAGCTGTGGAAACACCATGCGGCGCAGGACGAGACCGAACGGATCAACCGGCTGGCGGCGGAAACGAATCAGCCGTTCCTGAAGCGCTACGGCGGCAAGCTGTCCGTGGAATGGATGCTGCCGAAAATGTGGGAGACGCTGCGCAAGGCGCCCGACGTCTACGCGAGTGCCGACCGGTTCGTCGAAGCGGGCGACTGGGTGGTCGCCCGGCTGACGGGACAATTCGTCCGCAGCGTCTGCATGGCGGGATTCAAAGCGGTCTGGCACGGGGAGCAGGGCTTCCCGGACGACTTCTTCGCCATGCTGGACCCCGGGCTGGCGCGCCTTGCGGAAACGAAACTGCGGGGGCGCGTCGTCCCTCTCGGCGCGAGAGCCGGCGCGCTCGCCCCGCGGATGGCGGAACGGCTCGGTCTGCCCGCGGGCATTCCGGTCGCCGCCGCCGTCGGCGACGCCCACGCGGCGGCCGTGGGGACGGGCATTACGACGCCCGGCCGGATGGTGCTCGTGATGGGCACGTCGACATGCCATATGCTGCTGTCCGACCAGGAGAAGGCCGTGGAAGGCATCAGCGGCGTGGTCCGGGACGGCATCGTGCCGGGGTATTACGGATATGAAGCCGGCCAGGCGGCGGTGGGCGATCTGTTCGCCTGGTTCGTGGAGCGGAGCGTACCGCCCCATGTGGAGCGGGAGGCGAAAGCCCGGGGAATGACGGTTCACGGGTGGCTGGAGCGCAAGGCCGCCGCCTACCGTCCGGGGGAAACGGGCCTGCTCGCGCTCGACTGGTGGAACGGCAACCGCTCCGTGCTGGCAGACGCCGACCTGACCGGCCTGATCGTCGGCCTCCACCTGCAGACGAAACCGGAGGAGATCTACCGGGCGCTGCTCGAAGCGACGGCCTTCGGCACGCGGACGATCATCGAGGCGTTCGAGGAGACGGGCATTGCGATCGACGAGCTGTACGCGTGCGGCGGATTGCCGCAGAAGAACCGGCTGCTGATGCAGATTTACGCCGATGCGGCGAAGCGGGAGATCAAGGTGGCGGACTCCACGCAGACGGCCGCCCTCGGCGCGGCCATCTACGCCGCCGTCGCCGCCGGATCGGAAAGCGGCGGATACGACCGTCTGGAGGAAGCGGTTCGGCGCATGACGCGCGTCAAGCCGGAGACGTTCAAGCCGGATCCGGAGCGTGCCGCCGCCTACGACGGGCTGTACCGGATGTACCGGGAGCTGCATGACCATTTCGGCCGCGCCCCTGGTTCGATCATGAAGCGGCTGGCCGCCATGCGGAGCGGTTCCGCCGGCCATTGACGCCGGCTCCGCAGGACAGGCCGTGGAAAAGGCGCGGTTTTCTTGGTAAAGTGATAAGGATGAATGCGCTTGCAGACGAAACCGGCTGGCGAATGGGGTGAGAACGGGATGAAACGGTGGATCGGCAGGATGAATCTGCGCAACAAGCTCATGTTCATGCTGGCCCTCTTCATTCTCGTTCCGCTCCTGCTGGTCGGTTTTGCCTTCTACGGGCAGTCCAGCGAGCTCGTGCTGGAACGGACCGACAAGGAAACCGGCCAGGTGCTGAATCTCGTCCAGCAGAATATCGACCGGCTGCTGCGGCAGATGGAAGGCGAGCTGCTCAGCCTGTATGACCAGGACGATCTCATCGGGGAGCTGAGCCGGCTCGGAAACGGCCCGGTTCCCGAGGGAACCGGCGTCCAGGAAGGCATCAGCCTGCACCTGCGCAATTATCTGATGGGGAAGGAATACATCGATTCGGTGTACCTGATCTCGGCCGGCGGCGCCGTCCATTTCGCCGATTTCAAGGGCCCCAGCTCTTTCCTGCAAATGATGGACCGCCATCCGGAATGGAAACAGGCGATTTCCATGGCGGGGGGCCGCGTCGTCTGGTTTCCCGCCTATACACTGCCCTCCACGCCCTTCACGGCGTCCCCCAGGCAGTACATCCCGTTCGGCATGCAGATCCGGGATGTTACGGACGTGCTGCAGCCGCTCGGCATCGTCCTGCTCAACATGGAAATCCAGGCTCTGGACGACATCATCGGCGATGTCGCCGTCAGCCCGAACAGCGTCTTCCTGGTGACGGACCCGCGCGGCAAGGTCGTATGGCACCGCAACGCGGAGCTGTACAGCGCCGATTTCTTCGATGTGCCCTTCTTCCGGGAAGCGGCCCGGCAATGCGGCGCGTTCACAACCCAGCGCCTGAACGGCGAGTTGTACCGGATCGGCTGCGCAAATTCCGGCTACAACGATTGGCTGTATTTCTCCTTCGTGCCCATGCAGGACCTGCAGGCGCAATCGGAGAACCTGAAGCGGTTTTTCATCACGACCATCGTCGCGCTGACGGCGTTGTTCATTCTGCTCGCCCTGCTGACGACGCATTACATCACGAATCCGCTGCGCCGGATGGCGGCCGCCATGCGGCGGATTCAGCGGGACAATCTGGGGACCCGGATCCAGGCGCAGTCGTTCGATGAAATCGGGCTGCTCCAATCGGCCTTCAACATCATGCAGAGCCGGATCGACGCGCTGATCACAGAAGTGCGCAACATCTCGGAGAAAGAGCGGGAGGCGGAAGTGAAGGCGCTGCAGGCGCAGATCAACCCGCACGTCCTGTACAATACGCTCGATACGATCAACTGGATGGCGATCGAACGGGGCCAGACGGACATCAGCTCGATGATCACGGCTCTCGGCGACATCATGCGCTACGCGATCCGGAAGAACGAGAAGCTGGTGACGCTGGGCGAAGAGCTGAAGTGGGCCGAGAATTACGCCTATCTGCAGAAAATGCGGTTTGAAGACCGATTCGACATCATCTTCGACGTCGATCCCGCGATTCTGCATCTTCCGGTGCCCCGCCTGTTCCTGCAGCCCTACCTGGAAAATTCGATCATCCACGGCATGGAGAACAAGGAATCGGGAGGATGGATCCGCGTGTCGGCCGGCCGGGACGGCGAAGGGCGGATCCGCGTGTCGGTGGAGGACAACGGCAGCGGCATCCCCGAAAGCCGCCTGAAGGCGATCCGGGAAGGGAGCGCCCACGGCGTGGGGATCACCAATCTGGACGAGCGGCTGAAGCTGGAATACGGCCCCGGTTACGGCGTCACCGTCGATTCCATACCGGATCAAGGCACGACCGTTGTCATCGTGTTGCCCGAATTGCCTGAACTTGAGAACGGAAGGTTGGAGGATGAAGATGCTGAAAGCGTTGGTCGTTGACGACGAGCCGAAAATCAGGCGCGGCCTCTCCGCCCTCATCCCCAAGCTGGATCCGGACTGGGCGGTCGTCGGCGAGGCGAAGAACGGGATCGAGGCGCTGGACATCGTGAAGAAGGAACTGCCCGATCTCGTCATCACGGACATCCGGATGCCCCACATGAACGGCCTGGACCTGCTCAGCGTATTAAAGGAATACCCGGTGCAGGTGGTGATCCTGTCCGGCTACGGATACTTCGAATACGCCCGGACGGCCGTCAAGTTCGGCGCTTGCGATTTCCTGCTGAAGCCGGTCAAACCCGACGAGGTGCGGGAGGTGCTGGCCCGCTTGAAGGCCGACGCGAAAGCGAAGCGGATGCAGCCGCAGATGTCCGCGCCGCAGCCGAACTACGGCAACCTGTGGCGGGATTGGCTGACGGACCGGACGGCCGAGGCGCATCACATCGACCGGCTGCGGCGGCTGCTGCCGGACGGCACCGCGGATTTCCATCTGGCGGTGATGGAGATCGAGCAGTTCGACCATCTGATCCGGGAAGACCATTGGGGCGACCGCCAGCTTGTCTATTTCACGGTGCGCAACATCGCCCAGGAAATTCTGGGCGGGGAGGGCGGCTTTGTCCCTCTGTTCCTGTTCGCCGCGGGCGCGCGGCTCCACTATCTGTTCGCCGGCGGGCTGCCGGATCCCGCCCTGTTCGGGCGGATCGTGGCGGAGGTCCGCAAATGCGCCAAACTGTCCCTGACCATCGCGGTCAGCGACGGCACGGACGATTTCGGCCGGCTGCCCGTCCTGTACGAGCATGCCTTGGAAGCGCTGCTCGGCAAATGGATTTTCGGGCCGGGGACCGTCCGCCTGTACGAGCCGATTCCGGACGGGGAGGCGATGAAGGGCTACCCCGTCGATCTGGAGGAGCGGCTGCTGGACAGCATCCGGGCCATGAATCCGGAGCAGGCGCTGGATGCGCTGAACCGGTTCGTGGATACGATGCTGGCTGCGCAGGTCCCGTTCCGCCTGTTCCGGCAGTACGGCCTGCAGCTGTTGTCGTCCGTCCTGCGCTTCGTGCAGCTCCACAACCTGACGGCGGCGGTGTTCGCCGAGCTCCCGGCGACGAGCGATCTGTTCCATCGCGACTTCTCGGCGGAGGAATACCGGTCGTACATGGCCCGGTTCGCAGCGGCCTGCGTCTGCTCGCTGGAGCGGAGTCTGCAGCACAGGCGGAACCGGCTGCTGGACAAGGCGCTGGCGTACATCCATGACCATTATCACATCGACATTTCGCTGGATGACGTCGCCGGCCACGTCGGCATGGGGAGCAGTTATTTCTCGACGTATTTCAAACAGGAGACCGGCCAGACCTTCGTGGAATATTTGACGGCGTACCGGCTCGAGGTAGCGAAACAGCTCATGCGGGACCCGAATCTGCGGCTGTATGAAATCGCCGGACAGGTCGGATACAACGATGTAAAATATTTCTCCCGCGTGTTCAAGAAAGCGACCGGCGCGACGCCGGCCGAATACCGGCAGTTTTTCTTCTTGTGAGAAAAGGGGGCGGGGAAGATGCGGAAGCGGATCGGGCGGCGCGGGATGATGCTGGTGTTCCTGTGCTGCCTGCTGATCGCAGGCGGCTGCGGCACGACGCCGGTTTCGTCCGAAGGGGAGGCAATCGAACGGCTCCTGAGGGCGCCGGACCGGGCTGGCGGGACGGAAGGGGCGGCGCGCGAAGCGGACAAGATCGTGCTGCGGCTGTGGTCGTTCCACCAGTCGAAGGAATACGAATTCTGGGAGCGGCTCGCACGTCGGTACCGGGACATCCGTCCGAACGTGGAGATTCAGGTCGAATACATCTCCAGCGACATCTACTTCACGAGCTCCCGCCTGATGACGTTCTTCGCGTCCGGCCACGGCCCTGACATCTTCTTCGTGTCGCCGGGCACGATCTCGAAATTTGCGGAGGCGCGGGTGCTGCAGCCACTGACGGACCGGTTCACGGCGGACATCCGCCGCGACTTCTACCCTTCCGCCCTCGAGGCGGTGACGTTCGGCAACGACATCGTCGCGATACCGATCGAAACCGAGCTGCTCGGGCTGTATTACAACAAGGAGCGGTTCGCCGCAGAAGGCTTGAATCCCCCCGCCACCTGGGACGACCTGCTCGAGGCCGCGAGGCGGCTCAACTCGGCAGCATCGCGGGCGCTAACGATGGAGACGTTCGGAAGCGTCTATCAAATTTTCACCTGGCTGCCGTTCCTGTGGCAGACCGGCACCGATTTTCTGGACGAGGACGGGTGCTGCCGGCCGGTCGATCCGGACAAGGCCGTCATGATGTACGACTTCTTCCGCCGGATGCTGGACGAAGAGCTGATCAACCGCGACCCGTCCCGGCCCACGAGCGACATCGGCATCCTGGCCGAAGGCGAGACGGTGATGCAGGTGAGCGGAACCTGGAGCATCGCGATACTGGAATCCAGCTACAAAGATGCTCCCGTCGGCGTCGTGCCGCTGCCCCATCCCCGGGGCGGCGAGCCGCTCACCATCGCCGGCGGGTGGAAAATCGCCGCCAACCGCTTCAGCAAGCACGCCCGGGAAGCGGCCGACTTCATCATGTGGGCATTCGCCGGCGATCCGGAAATTCCGATCGAGTGGTGCAACGAGGTGAAGTTCGCCTATTCGCCGCGCGTGTCGGTGATGGAAGAAGCGGGAGATTTTTACTTGAAGGGGATGCGGGAGGTGTTCACGACCCGAATTTTCGGCACCGAACGGCAGGAGCCGCGGCTCCCGCAGGAGATGAACGCCGTCTTCGCCGCTTCCCTGGAGCAGCTGATCCACACGAAAAAGCCGACCGCGGACATTGTGGCCGAACTCAATGACCGTATTCTGTCCCATCTCTCCTTCATCGAAAAATAGTCCACCTCCCCGAAAAGATTTCGCGTTACGCAACCGTTTTCATGTGTCTTATACTGGGGCCGAACCAACAACGGAAAGGGGTATAAGACACATGAAACGCGGCAAACAAGCGATTCTTCTCCTGCTCGCGTCCCTGCTGCTTGTCCTGTCCGCATGCGGGGGCAACTCGTCCTCGCCGTCCGGGCAGAACGGCGGCGCTTCGCCTTCCGGCGAAAACGGCGGCGAAGGCGGAAGCGGCGGCAAGAGCGGATCGGGAGAACGAATCCAGCTCACCTTCTGGGATTTCCACACGGAAGCCGAACAGGAATTTTTCGAACGGATGGTGGCCGAATACAATGCCATCCAGGACCGCGTGGAGATCGTGTACTCCACTTCCAGCCAATCCGACTACACCACCGCGAAGCTGCCCATCGCCTTCACCGGCGGCAACGGGCCTGACATCTTCATGATCTCGCCGGGCGACTTCATGAAGTTCGCCAACGCGGGCTGGATGCTCGATCTGACGCCCTATTTCCCGGAGGGCGCCCTGGAGGACTTCCTTCCGGCGTCCATCGAAGCGGTGACGGTCGACGGCAAAATTCTCGCGCTCCCCTATGAATTGGAGCTGCTGGCCCTCTACTACAACGAAGAAATGCTGAAAAACGCCGGCGTCGACGTGCCGCGGACGTGGGACGAACTGCTCGACGCGGCGCGCAAACTGTCGACGGACACGGTCGCCGGGCTGATCCTGCCCGCCGACAAGGAGCCGTACTTCAACTTCGTCTGGTACCCGTTCCTCTGGCAGAACGGCGGCAACGTGCTGAGCGAGGACGGCAAGACGTCCCTGTTCAATACGCCTGAAGTGGCCGAAGCGCTCGATTTCTGGGGCACGTTCTTCCGCGAAGGGCTGTCGCCGACGAAACTGCAGCAGCATCCGGCGGAAATCGACCATATCGGCAGCGGCACCGCCGCGATGCAGATCGTCGGCACCTGGGCGATCAACCGGCTGGAGCAGATGTTCGGCGACATGCCGATCAACGTGGCGCCGATTCCCTACCCGGCCGACGGCAAGCCGGCGACGGACGCGGGCGGCTGGAAGTTCGCCGTGAACGCCAACAGCAAATATCCGGAAGAAGCCGCGAAATTCATCATGTGGGTGTTCGCCGAAGATCCGGAGCGGGCGCTCGAATGGGCGACGGAAATCAAGTTCGCCTACTCGCCGCGCCAGTCCGTGGTCGAAGCGGGCAAGGAGATCTACAACAAGGGGCTCCGCAAGGTGTTCACGGAGCAGATCTACGACACCGCCATCCCCGAGCCGCGCTATCCGGCGCAGGTGGTGGACATCGTCGGCGACGCGCTGCAGGAAGTCATGTTCGGCAGGGACGCCGCTGAAGCCGCGGAAGACGCGCATCAGAAACTGACGAAAGCGCTGCAGGAGCTGCAGTGATGCTCCGGCAGCCGGCATCATCGATCAGGGAAGCGGAAGGGCGATGCCGCCCTTCCCGTTTCCCGTCCGGGAGGTGGGAACGTGAAAGCGAGTAGATGGAGTGCGCGAAAGCGGCAGGAATGGGCGACTGCCTACGCTTTTTTGCTGCCTGATACGGTCGGCCTGTTCGTGTTCGTGTTTCTTCCGATCCTGTATGCCTTCTATGTCAGCCTGCACCGGTGGAACGCGTTCTCGCCGAGGGCGTTCATCGGTCTGGACAACTATGCGGCGCTGCTGGCGGATGACCGGTGGTGGCATTCGCTGGGACGGACGTTTCTGTTCAGCGCCGTCTACGTGCCGCTTTTGTTCGTCCTGGCCCTCGGGGCGGCGGTGATGGTCAACGCGCTCGGGAAGAAGACGGCGAACGCGGTGCGCACCATGATCCTGATGCCGTTCGCGATCACGTCCGTCATTTCCGCGATCATCGGCGTCTTCCTGCTCGATCCGAGAACCGGCCTCATCAACCAGCTCTTCCGGCAGATCGGCTGGCCGGCCCAGCAGTTTCTCGGCTCGCCGTCGCAGGCGCTCTATTGCATTGTCGCGGTCCTGCTCTGGATCAACCTCGGCTACAACATGGTCATCTTCCTGGCGAGCATCAAGGAAATTCCGCGCGACTACTATGAAGCGGCCAATCTGGACGGGGCGTCCGGCTGGCAGGCTTTCCGGTACATCACGTTTCCGCTGCTCAGGGGAACCAGCACGTTCATCCTTATCGTCACCCTGATCGGCTCCTTCCAGGTGCTCGACCAGATCATGGTGATGACCAAGGGCGGGCCGGTCAATTCCACGCAGGTCAGCGCCTATTACATTTACAAGGTTGCGTTCGAGCAGATGAACATGGGCTATTCGTCGGCCCTGGCATTTGCGCTGTTCATCATCATCTTTGTGCTGTCGCTGGTGCAGCTGAAGCTGCTGACCCGAGAGTGAAGGAGGCTCCCGTGTGAAACGGTACACCAAGTGGATTCTGCCGGCAGCGGCCGTCATGCTCGGCCTCCTGATGATTTTCCCGCTCTATACGCTCGTGGCCGGCTCCCTTCGCTCGGAGACGAATGTGTTCGACGGATCGCTCATTCCGAAGGACTGGCTGTTCGACAACTATCGCATTGCGGTGGAGCAATCCGGCATCGTCCGGTCGATCGGCAACTCGCTCATCGTATCCGGCACCGTCACCGTGGTGGCCATGCTGTTCCATTCGATGGCGGGGTACGCCCTGGCGCGCTTCCGCTTCCCCGGACAGCAGGTTATCTTCTCCTGGATGCTCAGCACGCTGATGGTGCCGTTCGCCGTCATCATGCTGCCGCTCTACCTGATCGTGCGGGAGCTGGGGATGCTCAACTCGTACGCGGGGCTGATCGTGCCGGCTCTGTTCAACGCCTACGGCATCTTCCTGTTCCGTCAGTTCTACCGGGAGTTTCCGAAGGAACTGGAGGAGGCCGCCTACATGGAAGGGCTGTCGCTCGCCCGCACGTATTTCAGCATCGCGCTGCCGCTGTCCGGACCCATCATCGTCCCGCTCACGATCGGGTTCTTCATCGCGAACTGGAATTCATACATCTGGCCGCTCATCATCACGCAGGATGACAGGCTGTGGGTCATCCAGGTGCAGCTGGCCAATCTGGTCGGAAGCGGCCACTTCACGCCGTGGAACATTCTGCTGGCCGCCGCCGTGCTTGCCGCGATCCCTACCTTTATCTTGTTCTTCATGGCGCAGCGTCACCTCGTGGAAGGGATCAAAATGTCGGGAATCAAATAACGGGTGAAAGGGGATTCGCCTGATGAACAAAGCCGGAAAACGGGCGCTTGCGGTTGCGCTGTCATCGGTGCTGTCGTTGGCGGTGATCGCGGCCGATGCACCGGCCGAGTCCGCGGCGATGACGGTGCCGGAGGAAAGCACGTTCTTCGCGACGGCATTCGTGGAGGAGGGCAGCATCTACAACACGCCCAGCGACGGCGATCTGTGGCCGTCCGCCTGGTCGGACGACGGCTATCTGTATCTGGCCAACGGCGACGGATGGGGATGGACGAACCAGGGCTGGTCGGATATCGTGGTCAGCCGGATTACGGGCGGCCATCCGGATCTGGGCAACCTGACGGGCAACCGGATCAGCGCCGGCATGGGACCGGTATGGAGCGGCGAGACGTGCGCGGACGGTTCGCCGAAGTACAACCGGAAGCCGACGGGCATGACGTCGGTCGAGGGCGTCCTGTACATGGTCGTGCAGGATCTGAACCGCTGCCCCGGACTCCGGTTCTACGGCCCGTCCTTCAACGACGCGCCGAACGCCACCATCCTGAAATCCGTGGACAAGGGCACGACGTGGACCTGGAATCCCGCCGCTCCGATGTTCAGCAATCATCAATTCACGACGATCTTCTTCCTCGACTGGGGACAGGACGGCGTCGACAACAAGCCGGGATCGGACTGGGACGATTACGTCTACGCTTACGGGCTGGACTACAACTGGCGGGATTCGTTCAGCGATTCCGTGCCCGATCCGACCAAGCTGTACCTGGCCCGCATCCACAGAAGCGCCGACCTGCAAGACCTGTCGAACTGGCAGTTCTGGACGGGCGGACTGGACGGCGGCACGCCTTCGTGGTCGGCTTACGGGGACATCGGCGCGAAGCAGCCGGTTCTGCAGGACGACTCCCGCGTGTACCGGCAGGTGACGGCGAATTTCCCCGGCGGCGACATCCGGGACATGACGGTCATCTCGCAGGGAAGCGTGACGTACAACCGGGCGCTCGACCGGTTCATCTACCTGTCCTGGACGGAGTACACCTTCGAGTTCTATGAAGCGCCGGCTCCCTGGGGACCGTGGAAGAAATTCCTGTCCAAGGATTTCGGGCCGTACAATTCGCCGTGGAAGACGGGCAAGAACGGCGGATACGCCACCGTCATGCCGTCCAAATACATCAGCAGCGACGGCCTGCGCATGTGGTTCAACGCGAATTCGTTCGAAGGGCCGGTCAACAACTACAATTTCTCCCTGCGGAAATTGTACGTGACGGTCCACGATCCGAACCTGACGCCGGACAATGCGAAAGACGATGCCGCGAATCTCGCCCAGATCGGGGAAGCGAAGACGCCCGTTGCCGGAGCGAGCTTTCACCAGGGTAATCCGTGGGCGCTCAACGACGGCGTCAAGAACGTCAACACGGACGACTGGAACGGTGAGGCGAAGACCGAAAGCTGGTGGGGGTACACGTGGTCTCGCCCCTACAACATGAACAAGGTGGTGTACACGAGCGGCGGCGCGTTCGGAGACGGCGGGTATTTCAGCGACAATCTGCGCGTGCAGGTGCGGCAAAATTTCGAGTGGGTCGATGTGACCGGCCTGTCGGTCGACCCGGCCTACCCGTACTCCCCCGCGGCGAATCCGTACAAAACGTACACGTTCCTGTTCGACGACACCTGGGGAGACGGCGTGCGGATCATCGGGACGCCGGGCGGAACGGAAAGGTTCACCACCATCAGCGAGCTGGAAGTGTATTACGCCGACCGGTATGCTTCGTCGGTGACGGACGAGTTCGACGGGCCGCTCGATTCGTCCTGGACCTGGGAATCGACGAAGCCGGGAGCGTCCCATGCCGTGTCGGGCGGACGACTGCAGCTGTCCGTGCCCGGAACCGGCGCATACGACAACTGGACCTTCGTCGACGAGGCGCCGAAACTGCTGCGGACCGACATGGGCGGCGGCGACTGGGCGATCGAAACGAAGCTGCAGCTTGAGGATTACACCGCCGGGCAAAATTTCCATACGGGGCTTGCGGTCAAATTCGGGCCGAACAACGCGTTCCTGTGGGGCAGCCTGCAGGGGAACGCGCTCGAGCTGAGCCGTTCGGGCGATCCCGCTCTGGCGGTCGTGAACGATTATACGCATCCGACGGTGTATCTGCGGATCCGGAAAACCGGGAACCGCTACTACGCCGATTACAAGCAGAACGCGGACGATCCGTGGATAACGGCGGGGAGTCACGACTATCCGTACGCGGCGCCCGTTGCGGTCGGGCTGATGACCAAGACATGGGCGGACGTGGAGTTGACGACGGCGTTCGACTATTTCACCTTGACCAAGTGAATCACAGCGGGGAGGATGGCTTCATGCTCGGAACATCGCTCAGAGAACTGTACAGGGAACGCAAAGGCGTGCGCAAACGCGCGTCCAGCTACGATCCGACCGGCGGCAACCGCGACTATATCCGGCTGCGTCCGGGGGAGAAAGCCGATTGCTGCAATATCGCCGGCTCCGGCTGCATCACCCACATCTGGATGACGATGGCCCCGCTCGAGGACGGGCAGGCCGAGCCGTATCTGCACCGGAAAGTGGTGCTCCGGATGTATTGGGACGGGGAGACGAATCCGAGCGTCCTGGCGCCGATCGGCGATTTCTTCGGCATGGGGCACGGCATCACGAAAAACTTCGTCTCCGCTCCCCTCGCGATGAGTCCGGAGGACGGCCGGGCGCTCAACTGCTACTTCCCGATGCCGTTCGGCACGAGCGCGAGGATTGAGGTGGAGTCGGAAGCGGATCTGCCGATCAAGCTGTATTTCTATGTCGACTACGAGCTGTACGACGAGCCGATCGACAGCGAGCTGAGGTTCCATGCGCTGTGGCGGCGGGAGATCACGAAGGGCATCGACGACTCGATCTCCAACACGCTGTTCGAATTCGGCGGAAAAAACACGACGGGCGAAGGCAACTACGTCATTCTGGATGCGGAAGGCAAAGGGCATTATGTCGGCTGCAATCTGAACATCCACAATCTGCGGGCTACCCGGGAGTGGAACTGGTACGGGGAAGGCGACGACATGATTTTCATCGACGGGGAGCCGTGGCCGCCTTCCCTGCACGGGACGGGGATGGAGGACTATTTCAACACGGCCTGGTGCCCGCAGCAGGAGTACAACTCGCCGTACCACGGCATCATTCTCGGCGGCGGTCCGAACTGGTCCGGCAAAGTGTCGTACTACCGCTACCACATCCAGGACCCCGTCATGTTCCGGAAATCGATCCGGGTGACGATCGAGCACGGCCACAACAACCACCGGAGCGACGACTACGCCAGCACGGCCTACTGGTACCAGACGGAACCGCACAAGGCGCATCCGCTCATCCTGCCGGTCGCCGAGCGGCTTCCGCTGCCTGATGTGCTGCCGTTCAATCCGGACGATTTCAAGAAGTGCTTTGATTATTGATCTTCCAAGCCTCGGGACCGCGCAGCGCTTTCGGCGGCGGACATGGGTTGTAACGATCCGGACGATATGGTACAATACGAATACTGTGTTTACGTACCCTCTGTTCGGGAGGTGGAAGCGTGGAAGTCTTCTTCAAAATTTTGCTCATCATTTTCTCGCTCGGATTGATCGGTGTCGTCCTGCTCCAGAAGGGGAAGAGCGCCGGGCTGTCCGGGGCGATCACGGGCGGCGCGGAGCATCTGTTCGGCAAGCAGAAGGCGCGCGGTCTGGATCTGTTCCTGCAACGCGTCACGGTCGGCCTTGCGGTCGGTTTCTTCCTGCTGGCGCTGGCGGTTGCATATTTCATGGAATAAGCGACGAGGGAAACGGGCAAACTGCCCGTTTTTTTGTTTAAGCACAGGGAAATGGAGCCGGGGCTTACGGTGTCGGCCGGACGGATGCGCGGATGGATTTTCGTATATACTATATGCGATATGGGAATCTATCACAGTCTGCACGGCGGATTCATAGAGGTCCGGCCAGACATGAGGTGAACCGCAATTGGTAACGGAAGAGCAGCTGCTTGATTTCATGCGGGAACTGGCGTACAAGCCGATGACCGTACAGGAATTGGAGCAATCGTTCGGGCTGGAGAGCGCGGAGGAATTCAAGACGTTCCTCAAGCTGCTGAACGAACTGGAAGAAGAAGGGAAGATTTACCGGACCCGCAACAACCGCTACGGCGTGCCGGAGCGGATGAATCTGCTGCGCGGGCGGGTGCAGGCGCATCCGAAAGGGTTCGCGTTCCTGATCCCGGATGAGCCGGATCATCCGGATGTGTACATTCACGCGAACGATCTGAAAAGCGCGATGAACGGCGACATCGTGCTGGCGCGCGTGACGTCGAAGAGCAGTGCGGGCGGCCGGCTGGAGGGCGAAGTCGTGCGCGTCGTGCAGCGGGCGATCACGCAGATCGTCGGCACGTTCGAGCATCACGAATCGTTCGGCTTCGTCATCCCGGATGACAAAAGGATCAACCGCGACCTGTTCATCCCGCAGGAAGGGTTCAACGGCGCGGTGACGGGGCAGAAGGTCGTCGCTCGCATCGTGACGTATCCCGAAGGACGCTCGGCGGCGACGGGCGAGATCATCGAGATTCTCGGGCACAAGGACGATCCCGGCGTCGATATTCTGTCGATCATCCGCAAGCACCAGCTGCCGGAAAGCTTCCCGGACGAGGTGATGGCCGAGGCCGAGGCGGTGCCGGACCGGATCTCCGAGGAGGAGATCGCCGCCCAGGGACGGCGCGATCTGAGACCAAAGACGATCGTCACGATCGACGGCGAGGACGCGAAGGACCTGGACGACGCGGTGTGCGTCGAGCGGCTGCCGAACGGCAACTATCTGCTCGGGGTCCATATCGCGGACGTCGGGTACTATGTCAAAGAAAATTCGGCGCTCGACCAGGAGGCCTACCGCCGCGGCACCAGCGTCTATCTCGTCGACCGGGTCATTCCGATGCTGCCGCACCGGCTGTCGAACGGGATCTGCTCGCTCAATCCGCAGGTCGACCGGCTGACGCTGTCGTGCGAGATGGAGTTCGAAGCGGAGACGCTGCGGGTGGTGCGGCATGATATTTTCCCGAGCGTCATTCGGACGACGGAGCGGATGACGTACACGAATGTGCGCAAAATATTAGTCGACGACGATCCCGAGCTGAAAGAACGGTACGCGGGCCTCATCGACATGTTCAAGCTGATGGAGGAGCTGGCGCTGAAGCTGCGCGACAAGCGGATGAAGCGCGGCGCCATCGACTTCGACTTCCAGGAGTCGAAGATCATCGTCGACGAGAACGGCAAGCCGGTCGATATCGTGAAGCGCGAGCGCTCGATCGCCGAGATGATCATCGAGGAGTTCATGCTGGCGGCGAACGAGACGGTGGCGGAGCATTTCTACTGGCTGAAGGTGCCGTTCCTGTACCGGATTCACGAAGACCCGGATGCGGAGAAGCTGCTGAACTTCGTCCGGTTCGTGGCGAACTTCGGCTATATCGTGAAGGGCAAGGGGAACAAGGTGCATCCGCGCGCGCTGCAGGATCTGCTCGAAGCGATCCGCGGCACGAAGGAAGAGACGGTCATCGCGACGATGATGCTGCGCTCGATGAAGCAGGCGCGGTACGAAGCGGACAGCCTCGGGCACTTCGGGCTGGCGGCGGAGTTCTATACGCACTTCACGTCGCCGATCCGGCGGTATCCGGACCTCGTCATTCACCGGATCATCCGCGAGGTGCTGACGAGCGGCGGGACGCTCTCCGCGAAGCGGATCGACGAGCTGGCGGCGAAACTGCCGGACATCGCCCGGCAGTCGTCCGAGCGCGAGCGCGTCGCGGTCGAGGCGGAGCGGGACACGGAGCAGCTCAAGAAATGCGAGTTCATGCTCGACAAGATCGGCGAGGAGTTCGACGGCATCATCAGCAGTGTGACGAGCTTCGGCATGTTCGTGGAGCTTGAGAATACGGTCGAAGGCCTGATCCGGCTCAGCGATCTGACCGATGACTATTATCATTTCCATGAGGAGCATATGGCGCTGATCGGCGAGCGGACGTCGAAGATTTACCGGATCGGCGACGAGGTGCGCGTCCGCGTCGAGCGCGTCAACATGGAGGAGCATCAGATCGACTTCGCGATGGTCGACATGAAGCCGCGCGCGGCGGCGCCGCGCCGGAGTGAGGGCGGCCGCAAGGCGGAGCGCGGCAGACGCCGCGGCGAGGAAGGCGGCCGCGGGGGGCGCGGCCGCAAAGGCGGGCGCGGCGGAGACGAAGAACCGGCCGTGGTCCGCGTGGACATGTGGGGGCTGCCGGTGACCGGCAGCGTCGGCGGCGCCGCGGGCGAAGCGGGCGCCGGCGGGGCGCGCAGGCAGCGCGCGGCGAAGCGCGCCGCCTCGGGGAACGGCGGCCCGGGCGGCAAGGGCCGCAAGAAGAAAGCTTCTGCGGGTACGACGCGGAAGCGGAAACGGTAGGGGGTTGCGGTTCTGTGAGCCCCGGCCGCCGGGGACGGTCGGGGCGTCGCATCTTGGCGGGAAAGCGGGGTGCGGCGGGTGATTTTTCTGACAGGGGATAGGCTTGAACTGCAGAGCGGATCTTGCTATAATAGTCGTCTGATCGAGTGGCGCGGCATGCGGGAGGTGGGGGAACATGGCGAAGTCGAAACACGATGAGAAGCCGCTGGCGCAGAACAAGAAGGCGTCGCACGACTATTTCATCGAGGAGACGTATGAAGCGGGCATCGTGCTGACCGGCACGGAGATCAAGTCGATCCGGCAGGGCAAGGTCAACATCAACGATGCGTTCGCGACGATCCGCAATGGCGAGATGTTCATCCACAACATGCATGTCAGTCCGTTCGAGCAGGGCAACCGGTTCAACCCGAGCGACCCGACCCGGGCGCGGAAGCTGCTGCTGCACAAGGCGCAGATCCACAAGCTGTTCGGGCTCGTGAAGCAGGAAGGGTACACGCTGGTGCCGCTGAAGATTTACACGCGCAACGGCTTTGCGAAGCTGTTGATCGGCCTGGCGAAGGGCAAGAAGCAGTACGACAAGCGCGAGGCCGCGGCGAAGCGCGACGCCCAGCGGGATATCCAGCGGGCGCTGCGGGAGAAGCAGAAGATCGCGCGATAAGGCCGTGCGGGCGGCCGTGGGTGCGGTGATCCTGGCAATTCGGGAATTCGGCAGTCCGGTTCCCAGCCGTTTCTTGCAACCTTCGGGGCGCGCGTGCGGTATAATGGTATCAGGAACGAACGATCCGTGTTCAGCCGAACCGGTCGGATCGTGCCTTCCGATTTTGATTTTGGGGGCGTTTTTGGATTCGACGGGGATAGTTCGAGCATGGGTTGCGGGTAGCGGGGACGCGTCCGCTTCATCAACGCTAAGGCCAATTAAATGGCAACCAACGTACTTCCTACGCTGTAGCAGCCTAAAAAACTGCTCGCGTGCTCTTACCCTCCATCGCCCATGTGGCGGGATAAGGGCTCAACCTTAGTGGGCTACGCCGTCTAGTCTCCGCCTGGGGCTAGCGGAAGAAGACAATCAGGCTGACCCTTGCGAAAGCCGGTTACGGGGCGGTCGCTCGGGTGACAACAATACCGTGACTACACCCGTAGAAGCCTGTGTGGCGTTATCTTCGGACAGGGGTTCGAATCCCCTCGCCTCCACCATGCAAATCCACAACCGCGTGAGGTTGTGGATTTTTGCATTTCGCTGGGCCAACCGCTATATCTTGTTCATGAGGAATTACACTGCTTTGTAAAAATCGTGACTTTATTTTGCGGAATACATACGTGTTTTTTCTATGTTAAGTGCAGTAATAAATATAATAGACATTAACATAGTCAATAATATATGGATTTCGAAGGTCGATAGGAGCAATCTAAATGTTATGACAATTTCGAAATGGTTGTAAGTAAATACTGTACCAGCGCATCGAATCCACCCGACCATGAGAGGTCGGGTTTTTGCGTGGATGAAGAGACTCGAACGGGCATCAACTTGACGGCGTCGTTGTGGCAAAATACGATCACTTTAACGTTCCGAATTCTACTGCGCAGCAACGCCGTAGCAACCCTACCAGATTGTACAACAGAAATTTAGTAGTGCGGGTCTATACGAAGATCTATAGACGCGGAAATTTCTTCACACATCAGCTTCCTAAAGCATTGAAATTACTGTTTTAGGAAGGTGGCTGGCACATTTTGTCGAAATGCTTTTATGTCATAACGTTATTAGGATGAATGAAAAGTACGAGAACATTCATTTGGGGACAATCTTCTGTCAATTTCTATAGTATTATAATTCATTGAAGCAAATTATGCTAAGGAAGGAGAACATCATGAACGTCAATTTCCGTGAAATCGCCAATTTCATCTGGTCCGTCGCCGACCTGCTGCGAGGCGATTACAAGCAATCCGACTACGGCAAGGTCATTCTGCCGTTTACCGTTCTTCGTCGACTCGACTGTGTACTGGAGCCGACCAAAGAAGCCGTGTTGAAGCGTCTGGAAGAGCTCCGCGCCAGGAACATCCAACATGTGGCCCCCGTCCTTGAGCGGGAAGCAAAACAGAAGTTCTATAATATCAGCCGCTACGATTTTCCGTCTCTTCTAGCGGATCCGAACAACATCGCGGCCAATTTGACGAACTATATCCAAGGCTTTTCGGACGACGCGCGGGACATCATGGACTACTTCAGCTTCGCTGATCAGATTCGCCGTCTTGACGAGGCCAACCTGCTGTACCAGGTGGTGGAGAAGTTCGCGTCGATCGATCTGCATCCGGATCGGATCGACAATATGACCATGGGCTATATCTTCGAAGAGCTGATCCGGCGATTCGCCGAACAGTCGAACGAGACGGCCGGGGAGCATTTTACGCCCCGTGAAGTCATCAAGCTGATGGTCTATCTGCTGTTCAACGAAGACGAGAACGCCGATTTGCGCAAAAAAGGGATCATCCGCACGCTGTACGACCCCGCCTGCGGTACGGGCGGCATGCTGTCCGTGGCCGAGGAAGTGCTTCATTCGCTCAACCCGGATGCGCAGCTCAAAGTGTTCGGCCAGGAACTGAACCCGGAATCGTATGCCATCTGCAAGGCGGACATGCTGCTGAAAGGGCAAGACCCGTCCCGCATCAAGTTCGGAAACAGCTTCTCCAATGACCAGTTGAAACACGAAAAGTTCGATTACATGCTCAGCAATCCGCCATTCGGTGTGGAATGGAGGAAGGTCGAGAAGGAGGTTCGGGACGAGCATGAAAACCTCGGCTACAGCGGCCGTTTCGGTGCCGGACTGCCGCGCATCAACGACGGGTCGTTGTTGTTTTTGCAGCATATGATCTCAAAAATGAAGCCGGTCTCGGATGGCGGCAGCCGTTTGGCTATCGTATTCAACGGTTCGCCGCTTTTTACCGGAGGCGCCGATTCCGGAGAAAGCAACATCCGGCGCTGGATCATCGAAAACGACTTGCTGGAAGCGATCGTGGCGTTGCCGGATCAGTTGTTTTACAATACCGGCATCTCAACATACATCTGGGTCGTCACCAACCGGAAGAGCGCCCGCCGCAAAGGGAAAATCCAGCTCATCAACGCGGTGTCGTTCTTCCAAAAAATGCGTAAAAGCCTGGGCGAAAAGCGCAACGAACTGTCCGACGCCCATATCGAGGAGATCACCCGGATTCACGGGGAGTTTGCGGAAGGGAAGTACAGCAAAATTTTTTACAACGCCGACTTCGGCTATCAGAGGATTACGGTGGAACGGCCGCTGCGCCTGAACTTCCAAGTGTCGGAAGAGCGTATCGAGCTACTCAAGGAGCAGTCAGCATTCAAAAATCTGGCAACATCCCGTAAGAAAGGCGAGGCTGCCAAAGCGGAAATCGAAGCCGGCAAGAAGCGTCAGCAAGAGATCCTGGACATGCTTCTGTCGCTGCGATCGGACAAGCTGTACAAGAACCGGGACGAGTTTGTGAAAGTGTTGAAACAGGTGTTCAAGGCCGCGGGCCAGACGCTGGAAGCCCCGATCCAAAAGGCGATTCTCTCCGCCTTGTCCGAACGGGACGAAACAGCCGATGTATGTTTGGATTCAAAAGGAAACCCCGAACCCGATCCGGAACTGCGGGATTACGAAAACGTCCCGCTGAAAGAGGACATTCACGAGTATTTCGAGAGGGAAGTGAAGCCGTTCATACCGGACGCGTGGATCGACGAGGACAAGACGAAGATCGGTTACGAGATTCCGTTTACTCGGCATTTCTATGAGTACACGCCGATGCGGCCGTTGGAGGAGATTGAAAAAGAAATCCGAACTATCGAAGATGAGATAAACGAACTTTTATCGGCTCTTACCATTTCGGTAGAAAGAAGGAAATCGTAATGTTGAAATTTGACCCATCACTTCAGATATCGGATATATCGGGTGTCCCTTGGATTGAAAACATTCCAGAACATTGGGATTTGAAGAAATTAAACCTAAATTTCGAAAGCCCGTAATATCAAACACTGAATATAGTGGATCTGCCTCGCGGACTGTAAAAAAGTAGAGGTTTCCCAGTCCATTCGATTCAGATCAACGTTATGCAGATGCACTTTCCCC
>Ga0207866_1000458_pt1 | contig 59416 bp, 73 predicted proteins | sample HigsolmetaAR203D_FD_184835 | JGI IMG/M metagenome (GOLD analysis project Ga0207866, IMG submission 184835) | Ionic liquid and high solid enriched microbial communities from the Joint BioEnergy Institute, USA - AR20-3-D (SPAdes) (version 2) ...
CGCCGCTAACTTTCAAAAAGCAAGCTTCTTGAAAGTCCGCTCGACTTGCATGTATTAGGCACGCCGCCAGCGTTCGTCCTGAGCCAGGATCAAACTCTCCAAAAAGAAATTTGACTTGGCTTGTTTCGATTGAAACATTGGTTTACGCTTCGTTTTGTTCAGTTTTCAAGGATCCATGTCTGCCGCCTGTTTTTAACGAGCGACTTTTCTATTATAACATCCCACTAAGGGAATGTCAATAACTTTTTCTTGTTTAATGCTGTCCATCAAGGACAAGTAATAATATATCAGCATAATGATGGAGTGTCAACATCTTTTTTTAAAAAAATTTATTCTCTGCTTTTGGTTCTTTTTCCTACTCTTAAATATTTCATACATTCATGATGACTCGCAACTCTCTTAAATAAATTGAATAAAATGTTATACCTCTCCTTCATCGCCCTTTTCACAACATGATCAATTCTGTGATCATTAAGATCAAACAGAATTTCGTCCATTTCCCTTTTCAACAAATAATAGATCTCTTCTTTTTCCTTTTCATTTATTAGTATTCCGATCATGTAGGTCACTCCTTTTGATAAGTGTCTCATGCGCTGCGAAAAAACCCGGGAACTGGTTCTAACGTTTGCAAGGCCGTCATACAAATAGAAGCAAAGACTTGTCTAGTGGAGGGCCGAAAATGAATTTTTGGTATGTGATAAAGGATAAAAGAGTGAAACAAACATTATTGATTGTTATTATTTCATTTTTTACTGCATTATTATTGTTTACTCAAAATATACTCCATATTCCTGTTTTGGCGGGAAAAGAAGGTCCTCAAGCGATCTACAGAGGCGAAAAAGGAATTGCTTTAACGTTTGATATCGGCTGGGGAGATGAAAGAGCAGAGCCGATTATCAATACCTTAATTAAAAACAAAGTGAAGGCGGCCACTTTTTTTCTTTCGGGTTCTTGGGCAGAAAGACATCCCGATTTAGTCAAAAAAATAGCCGATCATGGATACGAAATTGGAATGTTAGGTTACAGTTACAAAGATTATACCGCCTTGGAAGATGAAGAATTGAAAAAGGAATTTTTAAAAACGAAAGAAACATTTAAAAAACTTCAGTTGAAAAATGTTCATTTATTCCGTACACCGACCGGCCACTTCGACAAGAGAGTGATTAAAACAGCCGATCAATTCGGATTCACGATTGTTCATTGGAGCGTTAACTCTGAAGATTGGAAAAATCCCGGAGTAGATCATATTGTCAAAAATGTTTCAAAGGCGAAAAACGGTGATATCATTTTGCTTCATGCTTCCGATTCCGCTAAACAAACCAAAAAAGCTTTGCCTTTAATCCTCAAGACACTTCAGCATAAAGGAAAATTTGTGACCATTTCGGAAATGATTGCAAACGGCAATGTCGATACTACATTAATCCCTTAATTCTTCATTAGCACCTTCAACAAACTGTCTGAAATCGGAAGATAATAGAAATAAAACAGGAGAATAAACAGAACCGCTGAAAAGAAAAGAGAAAGAGGAAAAAACATGAACAGCATTCATTAGACTTTAAAAATTAGCGGGAGCATTGGAAAAAGCTCCGAATATACATATGGCATTTGCGGGTAAACGACAGGTTTGGCTTCCTTCATCCAAAAGGAAGCCATTCCTTTTTATCGGTGCTACGAACAAACGTCAGTAAACATCCGCTCGTTCTTTTTATTTTAAGAAAATTCACTATTTTCCTTTTGCGGCAGGGTGATTTTTTTCATTTGGCGGATAGACGATAGCCTTCTTTTTTCGGGAGATCTCTTCTTGGGATCTCTCAATGTATTTAGGCAGCATAAGAAGCTGGTAAGCATTGCAGAACAGGAGAGCAAACAGCATTAAATACAGCCAGCTTTTTTCATTCACCGTTAAAACCGGCAGCCATTCCAGAACGGTGGCCACTACCATAAAAAAGAGAGCAGAAGCAAACATTTTTTTATTGGATTGTTTTGTTTTGATCCAAGCGACCACAATCGCAAAGGACAATAAAAAAGCCGCCAATCCAAAATAAGGGATAAGTGATTCTCCTTTATCCGCAAAAGCTTGAAAGCGAAAATACACCAAATCAAACAATACAAACGCCACTAAAATCATTTGAACAGCATTCCAAAGAGAATTGGAACGAAACATGCGCAGTCCGAATTGATGAATGGTCAAATAGGCAAAATACCCCATTTGGCTGATAACACTAAACGTGAATCCTACACCGACAAGCCATATAAATACCGAGAAAATGTTAAGAACATCCCCTTTTTGAAACAAAGGAGCAAACTCATCCCAACGAATTATAAACCCCATAATTCCGGCCGTTATTCCCCCAATAAACAGCGTATGTATAAAAAAACGAACCCAATTTCGAATCGTCACGCCGAGTTCCCCCATTTTTCCAGTATTGTATTGATTTTACCAACAGAGGAGCAAAAAATCCAGTTGATAAATCCTTCCCAAAGAATAAATTTTGGCCCTTAGATTATCCTAACGATAAGAAAGTTCTTAGAAAGGAGCTTTTTTTCATGAGAATTGTACGGCCTCTTCTTCTCGTATTTTTTTTATTAACGGCCTGTTCTGGCGATGAACAAATTAGCAGCCGCATGAATTATGATGAGACGAAAAGAATGGTCATTGACATATTGAAAACCGATGACGGCAAAAAAGCCATAAAAGAGGTATTGAAAGATAAAGATTTGAATAAAAATTTAATAATGGAGCAACCGGAAATCACAAAAACGATCGAACAAACACTAACATCGGAAAAAGGCAAAAAATTTTGGGAAAAGTCTTTTCAAGACCCTAACTTTTCAAATTCTTTTGCGAATGGCGTAAAAACAGAAAACGAAAAGTTATTAAAAAGTTTAATGAAAGACCCTGAGTACCAAACGATGATGCTGGATATTTTAAAAGATCCGTCCTATGAACAAGAAGTCATGAAGCTTTTAAAAAGCAAAGATTTCAGACAACACCTTCAAAAAATCATGCTCGAGACGTTTGAGAGCCCTTTATATAAAAAGAAAGTAGCGGATTTGCTGGTGAAAGAAGCTAATGATCAGCTCAGCGGCAAAAACGATCAGCAAAACCAAACAACGAGCGGCGGCCAAAAGTTTAGTCCATAGAAAAAAGCCGGCCCCGAAGTTGCCGGCTTTTCTCGCTTAATTTTGGCTGACCAGTTTTTGATCCACTTTCTTTGCAATATCCATGTAAATTTTTCCGATCGGATGATCTTCTGAATAGACTGACGGAGCAAAATCTGCTTCATTCCAGTCAGGCTGTTGAAGCGGAATTTGGCCAAAAAGATCGGTTTGCAATTCTTCGGCCAGCTTTTCGCCGCCGCCTTTGCCGAAAATATATTCTCTTTCGCCTGTTTTTTTACTTTCAAAGTAAGACATGTTCTCAATGACACCAAGTATTTCATGCTCGGTCCTTAAAGCCATTGCTCCCGCTCTGGCCGCTACAAAGGCTGCTGTCGGATGAGGAGTCGATACGATAATTTCTTTACTGTGTGGAATCATCGTATGAACATCCAATGCCACATCTCCTGTTCCCGGAGGTAAATCCAAAATCAAATAATCCAGTTCTCCCCACTCCACTTCTTTAAAGAAGTTGTTGAGCATTTTCCCTAGCATCGGCCCCCGCCAAATGACAGGCGCATTATCCTCTACAAAGAATCCCATTGAAATGACTTTGACCCCAAATCGCTCCACAGGTATAATCTTATTGCCTTTGACGAGCGGGCGATGAGTGATCCCCATCATATCCGGAACACTAAATCCATAAATATCGGCATCAACAAGTCCGACCTTTTTGCCGAGGCGGGCCAGCGCAACGGCTAAATTAACCGATACCGTGGACTTACCTACTCCCCCTTTACCGCTCGCGATGGCAATGAACTCCGTTTTACTAGAAGGAGAAAGCAAATCATGTCCGGAATCCCCTGCTTGCCCTTTGAATTTTTCCAGCACCTCTTTCGGGAGTTCCGCAAAGCGAATCCCAACCGTTTCTGCCCCGGCATTTTTCAGTAGATTGACAATTTCCATTTGGAGCTGTAATTGTTCAGAGGTTCCCGTTTTGGAAATAGCCAACTTCACACTTACATGTTTCTTTTCTTCTTTTATTTTGACTTCCATAATTCCATTGGTCTCTTCCAACGTTTTATGTAAAAATGGATCTTGTACCTTTTTTAGCAACTCCCGCACTTCTTGTTCGCTAATCACGCTCTACACCTTCCTTTTCATTCCTTTTCAATAGTATAGCATATATTCAGACAATCCATAAAACTTCGCTACTATATCTATCTTCCCGTATAGCCGTTTCTGGTAATGTTACCGACTCTCCGCCATCGGCAAACATCGCCGCCGTCGCTTTATGATTCTCTAAGTGGGAAGCAGAAAGTCCAAAATAAAAAGCCATTGGATTCTCCTCCTCCGGCTATTCGGTAAAGTATCTTAAAACTCCTTTATAAATGGACGCTGCCACTTTTTCCTGATAGTCATCCGTTTTTAATTGTTCTCTTTCATCATGATTGGATAAAAAGCCGATTTCCACTAAAGCTCCTGGCTTTTTCGCATATCTTAAAATATATACATGGTCGATGGCTTTCGCTAGACGATTAGTGTTTTCCAAGTTTAAAACTAGTTCGTCTTGGATTAATTTAGCGACTTTTTGATTTTCTTTATAATGCGGGGAAAAAAACGTCTGGGCTCCTCTCCATTGCGGGGAAGGGATGGAATTTAAATGAATGCTTATAAAAAGGTCGGCATCCGATTTATTAATGAGATCCAGTCTTTTTTTCAAATCTTCTGTTTTGCGTCGGCTTAGTCCGCTCGTGTCCTGGTTTGCTAAGTCCTTATCCTTTTCCCGTGTCAGCACGACGAGCGCTCCCTGCTGTTGTAAATAATCTCTCACCTTTTTGGCTACATTTAAAGCAATGTCTTTTTCCTGCGTACCGTCTTTTGTGGCACCGCCGTCGGGACCGCCATGCCCAGGATCCAAATAAATGATTTTTCCCGATAACGGCAAATTCCAAGGCTTCCATGAGTGGTTTTCTAAAAATTTAAACTGGATTATTAAAAAAATGAGCACACAGCCTAATATATAAACTCCCCACTTTAATCTCCGGTGCATAGAGCGCCCCCTCCTTGTTCTCTCTACTTTTTAACATATGGGACAAGGGGGGATTTTAGACCAACTCGAAGGCCATTTTCTATGACCGAGTTAATGAAGCCGAAGTTTTAACCGTTTCTTTCCCTGGGAGTATCCTTCATTCCACCAGTAATCAACAAACTGGCTGCAATTGTAGAAAGTGGATTCATCGACGTTATCAGCCACGCCGATTTTCCACCAATACAGCCAAAAATGATATAACGTATCCGTCAAATACTCGATTTCATGCTGACATCTATTTTTCACCACATTGGTGTCTTCACCATAAAATCCAAATTTGCTGTACCTTCCTCCTAATAAGTAGGATTCGATCCCCACATCGAAACAAGCATCCTCAAATCCCGGATCATCCATCAAAACATTTCCAAAAAGATGGATCGTGCCAAAGTACATTCGAATGCTGTTTTGCAAATTTTGGATAGAAAGTTCCTTTAACAGACTTCGTTCAAGTTGAATTTCCTTTTTTCGCAATCGTTCTGTAAAGGAAGTAATAACAGTCATCGATAGAATCCTCCTTTGTCCTATTTTTCGACAAAAAAAAGAAACTATACGATGCTTGTTATCTTGGCGTAGAAGGGAGGATCATTACTGCCATCTAGAGTGAATACAATTTCTTCTAAATAAAAAAGACCCCCAACCATAAAGATTGAGAGCCTTTGATACGTACAATTAACGTTTTGAGAATTGTGGTGCACGACGAGCGCCTTTGAGACCATACTTCTTACGTTCTTTCATGCGTGCATCGCGAGTCAAGAGTCCTGCACGTTTTAGTGGTTGACGATATTCCGGATCAGCTTGAAGCAGCGCACGAGCGATTCCGTGGCGAATAGCGCCTGCTTGACCAGTATAACCGCCGCCTTTTACGTTTACTAATACATCATAATTTCCAAGCGTTTCTGTAATCACTAAAGGTTGTTTAATCACTTCACGTAAAGCTGCAAATGGAATATAATTTTCAACATCGCGGCCGTTAATGACGATACGTCCATCGCCAGGAACTAAACGAACGCGAGCAACTGAGCTTTTACGACGACCTGTTCCGTAATATTGAACTTGTGCCAAATTAATACCCTCCTCTTTCAATTATCCGCGAAGTTCATAATTTTCCGGTTTTTGCGCTTGATGTGGATGTTCCGGACCAGCATAGACATGCAATTTTTTAAACATTTGACGTCCAAGGGAGCCTTTTGGAAGCATTCCTTTAACGGCTAATTCAAGCATTTTCTCAGGATAGTTCGTCCGCATTTCTAAAGCTGTACGAGCTTTTAATCCGCCTGGATGTTGAGAGTGGCGATAATAAATTTTGTCCGTTAATTTTTTGCCAGTTAATTCAATTTTTTCCGCATTAATAATAATTACGTGGTCACCAGTATCAACATTCGGTGTGTAAGTTGGTTTATGCTTACCGCGCAAAATAGATGCTACTTCACTTGCAAGACGTCCCAAAGTTTGGCCTTCGGCGTCTACAACGTACCATTTACGTTCGATTTCATTTGCTTTCGCCATATACGTCGTACGCATGTTTTTTACCCTCCCATATAATCAAAGTCGTTTCATATGATTTATTTAAAAACACGAATAAGTTTCCGGGGCTTATCGTGGGGCTAAATAACATACCGTATCTATGATAAAGGTTTCTAAAAGCAATGTCAAGAAAATGTTACGCCTGGATTAGTTGTCATAGAATACGTTCCACAAATACAGTCCCTCTGGCGGAACGGTTTTCCCGGCTTTCGATCTATCCTTCGCTTCTAAGATTTCAGGGATTTCCTCTGGAGATCGTTTTCCTGTCCCACATTCCAAAAGAGTGCCGACGATAATCCTGACCATATTGTACAAAAAACCGTTTCCGACCAGCTGAAAAACAATCTCCTCCCCTTCTTGGACAATCGCTATTTTGCGGATGGTTCGTACTTTATCCTTGACCTCCGTCTTAGCTGAACAGAAGCTCGTAAAATCGTGCGTTCCCGTTAAATAACGAGCTGCCTCTTCCATCGCCTCTATATTTAATGAATGAGGGAAATGATAGGCATAAAACCTCTTTAAAGGATCGCGGTGGGGAGTGGTATACAGTCGATAGCGGTATTCTTTGCCCGTTGCAGAAAAGCGCGCATGAAAGGCATCGTCGACCGCTTCTACTTGAATGGCTGCAATATCTTCAGGAAAAATGCTATTTAACACTTGCACCCACTTTGTTTCCGGAATCGGAAGGGACGTATCAAAATGGATCACTTGACCGCGAGCGTGAACGCCAGCATCGGTCCGACCCGATGCTGTCACTTTTACTGCTTCTCCTTTATGTAGGACCTTTAATGCTGATTCTATTTCCGATTGGACCGTTCTTTTAGCCGGTTGAATTTGATAACCGGCAAAGCCTGAACCATCATACGAAATCACACATTTCATTCTAACCATATAGGACACTCCGTCTAGCTTCTTAATAGCCATAGCACCACAGCAAAAATAACGATGATCACAAGAACAAAAGTATCGCGAAGTTTCCAAGTCAACAGACGATATTTGGTACGTCCTTCTCCGCCTTTATAGCCTCGCGCCTCCATGGCCACGGCAAGATCTTCCGCACGTTTAAAAGAACTGACAAACAGCGGAATTAATAGCGGTACAACCGCTCTGATCCTTTCTTTAAGCGGCCCTCCGGAAAAATCAGTTCCTCTAGCCGTCTGCGCCTTCATAATTTTTTCTGTCTCATCCATAAGAGTAGGGATGAACCGCAGTGCTATCGAGATCATCAACGCCAGTTCGTGGACAGGAAGCTTGATTTTTTTAAACGGTCCAAGAAGGCTTTCCAGCCCGTCCGTAATCGAAATTGGTGTCGTCGTCAGCGTCAATAAAGATGTGACCAACACCAGAATGAAAAAGCGCAACGAGATAAAAACTCCCTGCTGGATTCCCACTTGATAAAATTTGATAAATCCCAGCTGAAAAACGAGAGGCCCTTCTCTTGTAAAAAAGAGTTGAAGTAAAAACGTAAACAAGATCAACCATAAAATCGGCTTCAACCCCGCCAGCAAAAAACGAAACGGAATGCGGGACAAAAAGATAAGGAAAACCGTAAATGCGGTTAAAATGCCATAGGTCGCCATATTATTGGCCAAAAACACAATACACACAAAAGCAATCACAAAGACAAGTTTTGAGCGCGGATCCAGCCTATGTACAATGGAATCTCCCGGTACATAGCGTCCAAAAATCATCTTTTCCATCATGGCTGACCACCCCGCTTGTACAACCGCTCCAACTCATCAGCTAATTCTTGAACGGATAAACACGTTTTTCCTAAACGGATTCCTGATTTTTTTTCAAACATGTATTGAAACTTCACAACATCAGGCACGTTTAATCCTAAGCCAAACAATTCCTCGGGGGAAGAAAAGATCTCTTCTGGCTTTCCTTTTCTGGCCAGTTTTCCTTGATGCATAATGACGATTTCATCAGCATATAAGGCAGCATCTTCCATACTGTGGGTGACTAAAATGGTTGTCATTTTTTTCTCTTGGTGAAGCTTGTAAAAGAGATCCATGATTTCCCGCCTTCCCCGCGGATCCAAACCGGCGGTCGGTTCATCAAGAACGAGCACTTCCGGTTCCATCGCCAGTACGCCAGCAATCGCCACTCTTCTCATTTGGCCGCCTGACAGGTCAAATGGAGATTTCTGCAGTACATCCTCCGGCAGCCCTACTTTCTTAGCTGCCAGACGCGCTCGCCGTTTCGCCTCTTCTTCCGGCACTCCAAAATTGATCGGTCCGTAACAAATATCTTTTTCAACGGTTTCCTCAAACAATTGGTGTTCCGGAAATTGAAAGACAATCCCTACTTTTTGCCTTATCGGTTTTAAATTCTTATTTTTTTTGCCTGCCTCAATCACGTTCTCCCCTATTTTTACTTGCCCGCTTGTCGGTTGCAAAAGAGCATTTAAATGCTGCAAAAGAGTTGATTTCCCGGAACCGGTATGGCCGATGACAGCAAGAAATGTCCCTTCCGGTATATCAAATGAAACATCCTTGAGCGCAAAACGTTCAAATGGAGTTCCGGCCGAATATCGATATTCTACATGTTGAAGTTTAATGTCCATAAATCATTCACCAACTCATCTTCTGTCAAATGATTTTGGGGAATATGAAGTCCCCGTGAACGTAGCTCTTTGCTCATTCTGACCGAAAAGGGGATATCAAGACCGAGCGCTATCAGCTCTTCGTCCATTTGAAAAATTTCCTCAGGAGTTCCCTCTTTATAAACCTTTCCTTTATTTAAAATGATCACACGATCCGCTTTTGCCGCTTCTTCCAAGTCATGTGTAATCGACACAACGGTGAGATTGCGATCCTCCTTCAATTCTCTTACCGTAGCCAAAACTTCTTCTCTGCCACGGGGATCCAGCATAGATGTAGCCTCGTCTAGGAGAATAATATCCGGTCTTAACGCCAGAACGCCGGCAATCGCCACACGCTGTTTTTGCCCTCCAGAAAGATGATGCGGTTCTTGTCTGGCAAAAGCGCTCATTCCTACTTTCTCCAAGGATTCTTGCACTCTTATGACCATTTCATCATGATCTACACCATTATTTTCCAAACCGAACGCGACATCATCTTCCACCGTTGTACCTACAAATTGATTGTCAGGATTTTGAAACACCATCCCCACTTTTTTGCGAATGTCCCAAACGGTTTCTTCCCCTAACAAAATGTCGCCCACCACAATTTTCCCTTTTTCAGGAAAATGAAGACCGTTTAGTAATTTGGCCAAAGTAGATTTCCCGGATCCGTTATGGCCGACGATCGCCAGCCATTCCCCTTTCACGATCGATAGACTTACGTCTTCAAGAGCATATCTCGGTTGTTCAGGATAACGAAAAAATACGTGCTCAATCTGAACAACTATTTCTCTTTTCAATTCGAATCCCCCCTAAACGAACCCGTCCCTGCTTTCTTTTCCTTTATACCACAGTTTGACAAAACGATGAAGCAAAAGTCGGACACATATCGACATCATTAAAACGTGCCATAAAAAGCTGGCGCGCCCCAAGTAGATATTTGGTTCATTTAACATGATTCTAAAGAGACGAAAAGCGTCCTCAGAATGCCGAACAACCGGCGAAAAACATGAATCTTGCAAAATAAACCAAACATCCACTGCCAAGTACTTCTTTAACAGGCTAAGCATTATCTCTTCTCTGAAGATCAGCCCGCCATCAAACCGTTGTTTTGCAGCCCGCAGCATGATCTTATTATAATTTTCGCAAAATACAAAAAAAGCCCGCGCCTCTTTTCACGAATGTCGAATGAAAGAGGCGCACGAGCTAGACGAGTCTTATCATTGCTCATCATAACGCTCAAGCTTTGTTGCAATCGCGTACATCAAAAATATAGAAAAAGGGCAGTGGTCAGTTGCTGTCAACTGTCCCGCCCCAATGGTCTACCTTCGTCATTAAACTAATTCAATAACGACCATAGGTGCACCGTCGCCACGACGAGGTCCGATTTTCATAATGCGAGTGTAACCGCCTTGGCGTTCTTGATAACGAGGTGCAACATCGTTAAACAATTTTTGCAAAGCGTAAACCGGTTTTTCCTTTTTCTTTCCATCTGCACCTTCTACTTCAATAGTATCTGCTACTTCATGACGCAAGAAGGCGGCTGCTTGACGGCGAGCATGCAAATCTCCGCGTTTGCCAAGTGTAATCATTTTTTCTACGACAGAGCGCAATTCCTTTGCACGCGCTTCTGTTGTTTCAATGCGTTCGTTAATGATTAAATCTGTTGTCAAATCGCGAAGCAATGCTTTCCGCTGATCGCTTGTACGTCCTAGCTTTCTATAAGACATGAAGATTCCCTCCTTTGTTGAGCTATCTATAACAAAATCGTATGATTAATCGTCTTTACGCAAACTTAGCCCAAGTTCATTTAACTTGGCTTTTACTTCTTCTAATGATTTTCGTCCAAGGTTTCGGACTTTCATCATATCTTCTTCCGTTTTATTTGCCAATTCTTGTACTGTATTGATGCCCGCACGTTTTAGACAGTTGTAGGAACGAACGGATAAATCCAATTCCTCGATCGTCATTTCCAGAACTTTTTCTTTTTGATCTTCTTCTTTTTCGACCATAATTTCAGCATTTTGAGCCTCATCGGTCAAATTAACGAAGATATTTAAATGCTCTGTTAAAATTTTGGCGCCAAGGGAAACGGCTTCCTTCGGTCCAATACTGCCGTCAGTCCAGACATCAAGCGAAAGTTTATCGTAGTTGGCGACTTGACCAACTCTCGTCTTTTCTACTTGATAGTTCACTCTTGAAACTGGAGTATAAATAGAATCTATCGGGATCACGCCGATTGGATGATCTTCGCGTTTGTTTTGATCAGCTGGAGTGTAGCCGCGCCCACGCTGCGCTGTTAACCGCATGCGCAAACTGCCGTTTTCCGCCAATGTAGCAATGTGTAAATCAGGGTTTAAAATTTCCACATCGCTGTCATGGGTAATATCTGCAGCGGTCACAACACCTTCACCCTGCACATCAATTTCAAGCGTCTTTTCTTCATCAGAATATATTTTTAAAGCTAATTTTTTTATGTTCAAAATGATGGATGTTACATCTTCAACGACGCCTTCAACTGTTGAAAACTCGTGCAAAACTCCGTCTATTTGAATAGATGTGACAGCGGCACCTGGGAGTGAGGATAATAGGATACGACGTAAGGAGTTACCCAAAGTTGTACCATATCCACGCTCAAGTGGTTCTACGACGAACTTCCCATAAGTGGCATCATCGCTGATCTCAACCGTTTCAATTTTTGGTTTTTCAATCTCGATCATTCAATTATACCCTCCTTTAAAACGTCGAAACCCCGGCTAGAACAATCACCGAAATTCCCCATGTTTTCGTTCCCGATTGTGCACAATGAAAAGATTTTTTCTGTTTAAACAAAAATATCATTAGTATCCCATTATTGACAGAGATACAAATAATATACAGAAAAATTAAACACGGCGACGTTTTGGCGGACGGCATCCATTATGAGGTACAGGAGTCACATCTTTAATTGCTGTAACTTCCAGTCCGGCAGCTTGAAGTGCACGAATCGCAGCTTCACGTCCAGCACCGGGTCCTTTTACTGTTACCTCAAGAGATTTCATTCCATGTTCCATGGAAGCTTTTGCAGCTGTTTCTGCTGCCATTTGTGCTGCAAATGGAGTGGATTTACGGGAACCTTTGAAACCAAGAGCCCCTGCACTTGACCAAGCGACAGCATTCCCATGGACGTCAGTAATAGTGACAATCGTATTGTTAAATGTAGAGCGAATGTGCGCAATTCCAGTTTCAATATTCTTTTTGACACGACGTTTACGAGTAGTTGTTTTACGAGCCATTGTTGGTGTTACCTCCTTTACCTATTATTTTTTCTTGTTCGCTACAGTTTTGCGCGGACCTTTACGTGTGCGGGCATTGTTTTTCGTATTTTGTCCACGAACAGGTAAACCGCGGCGATGACGAAGTCCACGATAGCTGCCGATTTCCATTAAACGTTTAATGTTCAGCGATACTTCGCGGCGAAGATCTCCTTCAACTTTTAATTTATCGACAAGATCACGGATTTTGTTCACTTCTTCATCTGTTAAATCACGAACGCGAGTATCTTCAGAAACACCAGCTTCTGCCAAGATTTTTTGAGCAGTAGATTTACCGATACCATAAATATAAGTTAAAGAAATCACAACACGTTTATCACGCGGGATATCTACACCAGCAATACGTGCCATATAAGAGCACCTCCTTCAAAATTAACCTTGTTTTTGTTTATGTTTTGGATTTTCACAGATTACCATAACTTTTCCCTTTCTGCGAATGACTTTGCATTTTTCGCAGATCGGTTTAACAGACGGTCTTACTTTCATTTTCCAAACCTCCTTAATTATTTCGGAGTGCAAAACTATTTATAACGGTACGTAATTCTACCGCGTGTCAGGTCGTACGGAGATAACTCAACCGTTACTTTATCCCCGGGCAAAATCCGGATGAAGTGCATACGGATTTTCCCAGAAACGTGCGCAAGCACCGTGTGACCATTTTCTAATTCCACTTTAAACATCGCATTTGGCAAAGTCTCAGTAACGGTACCTTCTACTTCAATAACATCGTCTTTCGCCATCGTATCGTCTCCCTTCTTCCTTCTTGTAGGACCCGCTTCACGATTCATCGTCTAAGCATTGCTCGAAGCTGCAAAAAACATGCTGACAGCCACAACCATCTATATGAAGTAAAACCACTTAAAAAAGGGTATGTTTAAGCCGTTTGATCAGGTGGTCAAACAAAACAGCAACCGCCTAAAACAGATTCACTCATTAAAATGAAACTACAAGGCGATCAAACACTTATTTTATCACCCAATTCATCACAAATCAACTCTTATCGCAACGGTCAATAAAAGCGATCTTTCCTGTAAAACACAACAGGAAGCGGCACCATCCTAGTGGAACCGATCTTGAAAATGTTCATTTTCATTGTTGACCACTCCACTATCAGCTACACATGATGAATTCATCTTGATGACCAATTTGAAAGACGTTTCATAGCCGATAAACGGGTCGCTTTTCAACAAGAAACTTGTGATCAAGCCTAAACAAAAATATATTAATCAGCAAGCTTGCCTAGCAGTTGATCAATATCTTCAAATACTTTATTTATTTCCTGCGTGCCGTCAATATTTTTCAAATAGCCTTTTTCACCATAAAAATCAAGCAAAGGTTTTGCTTGTTTTAAATTGACATCCAAGCGGTTTTGAACCGTTTCCGCATTGTCGTCAGCCCGTTGATACAGTTCTCCTCCGCATCGGTCACATTTGCCAGCCACTTTAGGAGGATTAAAGACTAAATGATAGGTGGATCCGCAGCTTTTGCAAATTCTGCGTCCTGTCAACCGTTCCAACAGTAAATCTTTATCGACATCAATGTTGATCACATAATCGATCTTTTTTCCAAGATCGCTCATAATGGACTCTAACGCTTCAGCCTGAGCAACGGTTCTTGGAAATCCATCTAATAGAAATCCTTTTTTGCAGTCGTCTTTGCTTAGACGTTCGCGAACGATGCCAATAGTCACTTCATCGGGAACTAGCTCGCCTTTATCCATATAAGACTTGGCTTTTAAACCCAGCTCCGTACCCTCCTTCATAGCTGCACGGAACATATCTCCAGTAGAAATATGAGGGATTTCGTATTTCTCGACAATTTTTTCGGCTTGCGTACCTTTTCCGGCACCCGGCAGCCCCATTAATACAAGATTCACTCTTCTACCCCCTCAGGTTAAATAAGTTCATATATATCATCGAAACAAGCTATTTGATAAACCCTTTGTAGTGACGTTTTACAAGCTGCGTTTCTAATTGTTTCATCGTTTCCAAGGCAACCCCGACAATGATCAACAAACTGGTGCCTCCAATGCGTGATGAAGGGGGAAGTCCTACAATATCAACAAAGAAAACAGGAAGTACAGCTACCACTGCAAGGAATATGGACCCTGCAAAGGTAAGACGATACAAAACGCGTGTTAAATAATCTTGCGTATTTTTGCCGGGCCGAATACCCGGAATATACCCGCCTTGCTTTTTTAGATTATCTGCTAATTGTTCTGGATTCACTTGCACAAAAGCGTAAAAATAAGAAAACGCAATGATCAATGCGACATAAATCAACATGCCGACAGGTTTTGTATAATCAAAAATATTATGGATCGTACTTGTGACTTTCTCGTTTCCAAAGAAAGTTGCAATCGTTTGAGGAGCAATGAGAAACGAGATCGCAAAGATAACCGGGATTACTCCGGCTGCATTAACCTTTAACGGCAAATGCGTAGATTGTCCTCCAACAGGGCTTCTTCCAACAAGACGTTTAGCGTATTGAATAGGAATTTTTCGCAAAGCCTGCTGAACAAAAATAACACCGACCACAATCGCTAAGACGGCGACAGCAATCAGAAGTAGGACAATAATTTTTAAGAACAATTGATCTCCAGCATTTTGAAGTTGCTGCGCATAAATTTGGTTAATACCGTTTGGAATACCTGCTACGATTCCCGCAAAAATAATGATTGAGATTCCGTTGCCGACCCCTTTAGCGGTAATTTGCTCTCCCAGCCACATTAAGAAGGCGGTGCCGGCCGTCAATACAAGAGCAATCAGGAGATAGGTGCCAATGCCATTACCTACAATTAACAGCCCTCCATATAAACGATTGAATCCATACGACATTCCCAGAGCTTCAATGAAGCCTAGTACAATCGTAAAATAACGAGTAAACTGATTCAGTTTTCTTCTTCCTACTTCACCTTGCTTCGACCATTCCGTGAATTTCGGAACTACATCCATCTGAAGCAATTGAACAATAATGGAGGCAGTAATGTAGGGCATGATCCCCATTGCAAAAATGGAGAAGTTTTTCAATGCACCGCCCCCGAAAGTATTTAAAAAGCCAACAAGTCCGGCCTGCTCTTGCATTTTAAATACATCGGCATTAACGTTCGGCACTGGGATAAAGGTTCCGATACGGAACACAATCAACATAAGAAGGGTGAATATAATTTTTTTTCTTATATCACCCACGCGCATAAAATTGGAGACTGTACGAAACATTAAATCACCTCGGCTTTACCGCCGGCAGCTTCAATAGCTTCTTTAGCAGCAGAAGAGAACTTATGAGCTTTTACCGTTAATTTTTTCTCAATAGCACCCTTCGCTAAAATTTTGATACCTGCTTTTTCTTTGCTGACAACCCCTGTTTCGATCAGAAGTTCTGGAGTTACTTCTGTACCGTCTTCAAAGCGATTTAATGCTTCCAGGTTCACAATAGCATATTCTTTTCGATTGATATTCGTAAAGCCGCGTTTTGGAAGTCTTCTGTATAAAGGTGTTTGCCCACCTTCAAAACCTAAACGCACACCACCGCCGGAACGAGCGTTTTGTCCTTTTTGACCTCTTCCGGAAGTTTTTCCGTTCCCTGAACCAATACCACGGCCTACACGATTGCGTTTTTTGCGAGCCCCTTCAGCAGGTTTTAACTCATGAAGTTTCATTTTTCGAGCACCTCCTTATTCAATGATCGATCCTTATTGTTCTTTCACAGTTACAAGATGAGACACTTTGTTGATCATACCACGAATGGCTGGATTATCATCATGTTCAACGGTTTGATGCAGTTTACGAAGCCCTAATGCTTTAACTGTTTCACGTTGATCTTTTGGACGACCGATCAAGCTGCGAGTGAGGGTAATTGCTAACTTGTTTGCCATTTTACTCCCTCCTTATCCTAACAGTTCTTCTACTGATTTACCGCGCAATTTCGCTACATCCTCAGCACGTTTTAATTGTTTCAATCCGTCTACTGTTGCACGAACCATATTGATCGGCGTGTTGGAACCTAGGGATTTGGAAAGGATATCTCCTACACCTGCTAATTCCAATACGGCACGAACAGGACCGCCGGCGATAACACCCGTACCTTCAGATGCAGGTTTTAAAAGAATTTCCCCTGCACCAAAGTGTCCGATTACTTCGTGAGGAATCGTCGTTCCTACTCTTGGTACTTCAAAAAGATTTTTCTTTGCATCCTCAACCGCTTTACGAATAGCATCCGGAACTTCTTGCGCTTTTCCAGTTCCGAATCCAACATGGCCGTTTTTGTCACCTACAACCACAAGAGCAGAAAAACGGAAACGGCGACCACCTTTTACAACCTTCGCAACACGGTTTACGGTAACAACGCGTTCTTCTAATTCAAGCTTGTTTGGATCAATGCGACGCATTCAAGTTTCCCTCCTTTTATCTTAAAATTGCAAGCCATTTTCGCGTGCAGCATCAGCCAATGCTTTTACACGACCATGATATAAATATCCACCACGGTCAAATACAACAGAAGTAATTCCTTTCTCAACAGCTTTTTTAGCGATAAGTTCTCCCACTTTCGCTGCAGCTTCGACATTACCAGTGGATTCTAAATCGAAATCCTTTTCTAATGTTGAAGCGCTGGCAAGAGTTACTCCTTTCGTATCATCGATCAGCTGAGCATAAATGTGTTTATTGGAACGATAAACATTTAAACGCGGACGAGCAGAAGTACCGGAAATTTTCGTACGTACACGTGCATGTCTTTTTTTGCGCACTTTGTTTTTATCTGGTTTTGTAATCACCAAAGCTCACTCCTTTCTTTACCTAAGCGGCATTACTTCCCTGTTTTACCTTCTTTGCGGCGTACATATTCTCCTTCATAGCGAATACCTTTTCCTTTGTAAGGTTCAGGTGGACGAACATCGCGGATATTGGCAGCAAGGGCGCCTACACGCTCTTTGCTTACCCCTTTAACGACGATTTTCGTATTAGAAGGAACTTCGATTTCGATGCCTTCTTCAGGTTCAATTTCTACTGGATGTGAGTAACCTACGTTTAAAACAAGTTTTTTACCTTGTTTTTGCGCACGGTATCCAACCCCGATCAATTCAAGGGATTTTTCAAATCCTTTTGAAACACCTTCGACCATATTGGCCAGAAGTGCGCGAGTCGTTCCGTGGAGAGCACGGTGTTCTTTTGAATCAGAAGGCCGTGTTACAATAATTTCTTTTTCTCCTACTTCAATGTTCAAATCTGGGTTAAAGGTCCGGGTAAGACTTCCCTTCGGCCCTTTTACTGTTACGGTATTTTTTTCAACGGTAACAGTAACGCCTGATGGAATTTCAATAGGTTTTTTTCCGATACGAGACATTTTAAGCTGCACCTCCATTCATAAAGAGAATTATTACCAAATGTAAGCTAAAACTTCTCCGCCCACTTTTTTAGCACGTGCTTCTTTGTCTGTTAACACACCTTGAGAAGTGGAAACAATTGCGATTCCTAAGCCGTTTAACACTTTAGGCACTTCGTCCGCTTTTGCGTAAACACGCAAACCTGGTTTACTGATTCTTTTCAAACCAGTAATTACGCGTTCGTTGTTCGGTCCGAACTTCAGAAAAATACGGATAATGCCTTGTTTATTATCTTCAATGTATTCAACGTCACGAATAAAACCTTCGCGTTTTAAGATTTCAGCGATTTCTTTTTTGATTTTTGAAGCCGGAAGTTCTAATTTTTCGTGACGAACCATATTCGCATTACGGATACGAGTCAACATATCTGCAATTGGATCTGTCATTACCATAGGTTTTTACCTCCTTCCCTAATTCGGGTATTACCAGCTAGCTTTTTTCACGCCAGGAATTTGACCTTTATATGCGAGTTCACGGAAACAAATACGGCAAAGTTTAAATTTGCGATAAACGGAATGTGGACGTCCGCAGCGTTCGCAGCGTGTATATTCACGCACTTTAAACTTTTGAGGCCGTTTTTGTTTCACGATCATTGATTTTTTAGCCACGATGTCGCCTCCTTTTTGTATGTTAAGAGCGATTATTTTTGAAATGGCATTCCAAATTCAGTCAACAGTTCACGTGCTTCTTCGTCTGTATTGGCAGTCGTAACAATAACAATATCCATTCCGCGCACTTTGCTTACTTTATCGTAATCAATTTCAGGGAAAATCAATTGTTCTTTAATTCCTAATGTGTAGTTGCCACGGCCGTCAAACGCTTTTTTAGAAACACCACGGAAGTCTCTTACACGAGGTAGAGAAACGGAAATTAGTTTATCAAGAAATTCATACATACGTTCGCCGCGAAGGGTAACTTTCGCACCAATCGGCATTCCTTCGCGAAGACGGAATCCAGCAATTGATTTTTTTGCACGGGTAACAAGAGGTTTTTGTCCCGTAATAAGCGACAATTCTTCTACAGCATTGTCTAATGCTTTAGCATTTTGTACAGCGTCACCTACACCCATGTTGACAACTACTTTTTCGATTTTAGGTACTTGCATAACAGATTTGTAGTTGAATTTTTTCATTAATGCAGGAGTAATTTCTTTAAGATATTTTTCTTTTAGGCGGTTCATTTAGAATACCTCCCTTCATCTAAAAACTATTTATCTAATGGTTGACCAGATTTTTTAGCAATTCTAATTTTCTTACCGTCCACAATTTGATAGCCTACTCGGGTAGGTTCATTCGTTTTCGGATCTAAAGGCATAACATTTGATACATGTATAGGTGCCTCTTGGCTGATGATACCGCCTTGAGGATTCAATTGAGAAGGCTTCGCATGTTTTTTAACAATGTTTACCCCTTCCACAATCACGCGGTTTTTCTTAGGAAATGCCGCTAGGATAACCCCAGTTTTTCCTTTATCTTTACCGGAGATCACCATTACTTTATCGCCTTTTTTTACATGCATTTTGTAGCACCTCCTTGAAAGGCCTGAAAAATATTTGGATTATTAAATTACTTCTGGAGCAAGAGATACGATTTTCATAAAGTTATTGTCGCGCAATTCGCGTGCCACAGGTCCAAAAATACGAGTTCCACGAGGGCTCTTGTCATCACGAATAATGACACAAGCATTTTCATCAAAACGGATGTAAGAACCGTCAGAACGGCGAACACCGCGTTTTGTACGCACAATTACCGCTTTTACAACGTCGCCTTTTTTGACAACGCCTCCTGGTGTTGCTTGTTTAACCGTACACACAATCACATCACCAATATTAGCGGTTTTGCGTCCGGAACCACCTAAAACTTTGATCGTAAGAACTTCGCGAGCTCCAGAGTTGTCAGCAACTTTTAATCTGGATTCTTGTTGGATCATTTGTGTAACCTCCCTTCGGAATGAGCATCAATCCGAACAAATTAATTAAATGATAACAGCTTTTTCAACAATTTCCACTAAGCGGAAACGTTTCGTAGCAGAAAGCGGGCGCGTTTCCATAATACGAACAATATCGCCTACTTTTGCTTCATTTAATTCATCATGAGCTTTATATTTTTTCGAGTATTTAACCCGTTTCCCGTAAAGTGAATGTTTTTTGTATGTTTCCACCAAAACGGTGATCGTTTTATCCATTTTGTCAGAAACAACGCGTCCAGTATAAACTTTTCGGTTATTACGTTCGCTCATTAGGCAAACCTCCTTTCAATTATCGATTGTTAACACCGATCTCTCTTTCGCGAATAACAGTTTTCATACGAGCGATCGCTTTACGTACTTCACGAATACGAGCAGTATTTTCAAGCTGACCAGTCGCTAATTGAAAGCGAAGGTTAAAGAGCTCTTCTTTTAAAGACTTGATTTTTTGTTCAATTTCGGCAGTGGTAAGTTCACGGATTTCATTAGCCTTCATTTGATTCACCACCAATTTCTTCACGTTTTACAATCTTGCACTTAATCGGCAGTTTGTGAGATGCAAGACGAAGCGCTTCGCGTGCAACTTCTTCTGATACACCGGCAATTTCAAACATGATTTTGCCTGGTTTTACAACAGCTACCCATCCTTCAGGAGCCCCTTTACCGGAACCCATCCGTACTTCCAACGGTTTAGCCGTATACGGTTTATGAGGGAAGATCTTAATCCAAACTTTACCGCCACGTTTAGTATAACGAGTCATCGCAATACGGGCAGCTTCGATTTGACGGTTTGTGATCCAAGCCGATTCAAGAGCTTGAAGGCCGAATTCTCCGAATGAAACTTCTGTACCGCCTTTAGCGCGTCCACGCATTTTTCCGCGATGTTCACGGCGATATTTTACACGTTTTGGCATTAACATATTAATTTCCTCCTTCCTCAGATTTCTTCTTAGCAGGAAGGACTTCTCCACGATAAATCCATACTTTCACGCCGAGTTTTCCATAAGTTGTATCTGCTTCTGCATGAGCATAATCAATATCAGCGCGAAGAGTATGAAGAGGAACAGTTCCTTCACTGTAATGTTCAGAACGAGCAATATCAGCACCGCCTAAACGTCCTGAAACCATTGTTCTGATTCCTTTAGCGCCTGCACGCATAGCACGACTGATTGCTTGTTTTTGTGCACGACGGAAAGATACACGGTTTTCAAGTTGACGAGCGATGTTTTCTGCAACTAATTTAGCGTCTAAATCAGCTTTCTTAATTTCGACAATGTTGATGTGAACTCGTTTTCCGGTTAAATCGTTTAAAGCTTTGCGGAGAGCTTCAACTTCAGTACCGCCTTTACCAATAACCATTCCAGGTTTTGCAGTATGAATAGTGATGTTGATACGGTTTGCCGCACGTTCGATTTCCACACGGGAAACGGATGCATCTTCTAGGCGTTTTGCAATATATTCACGAATTTTTAAGTCTTCGTGTAAAAGGTCTGCGTAATCTTTTTCTGCGTACCATTTCGAATCCCAATCACGGATTACACCAATACGCAAACCGTTAGGATGTACTTTTTGACCCACGAATTATCCCTCCTTTTTTTCTGATACCACGATCGTAATGTGGCTTGTGCGTTTATTAATTTGGCTAGCTCTTCCCATAGCGCGAGGACGAAATCTTTTTAAAGTCGGACCTTCATCCACATAGGCTTCAGAAACCACAAGATTGTTTACGTCCATGTCATAGTTATGTTCTGCATTCGCAACAGCAGATTTTAATACTTTTTCAACGATAGGAGATGCTGCTTTTGGAGTAAGACGTAAAATCGCAACAGCTTCACCTACTTGCTTTCCTCGGATCAAATCAACCACTAAGCGAGCTTTACGAGGAGCAATTCGAACTGTTTTTGCAACAGCTTTAGCTTGCATTAGGATAACCTCCCCTCATTAACGTCTTGTTTTCTTGTCGTCACCGGCATGGCCTCTGAAAGTACGAGTTGGTGCAAATTCTCCCAACTTATGGCCTACCATATCTTCAGTAATGTATACAGGCACATGTTTACGACCATCGTAAACAGCAATTGTATGTCCGATAAAAGATGGAAAAATCGTTGAACGACGAGACCAAGTTTTAATTACTTGCTTCTTATCACTTTCATTCAATTTTTCAATCTTTTTCATTAAATGGTCATCAACAAATGGTCCTTTTTTCAAGCTGCGACCCATATTGGTACCTCCCTTCTTGATTGTTCTACGGCTCTTAAATCGAACCGTAGTGCAATCTTATTATTTTTTGCGGCTGCGTACGATAAATTTATCGCCTTTATGGTTTTTCTTGCGAGTTTTATATCCAAGAGTCGGTTTACCCCATGGCGTAACAGGAGTTTTACGTCCAATTGGAGCACGTCCTTCCCCACCACCGTGTGGATGGTCGTTCGGGTTCATAACAGATCCGCGAACAGTTGGGCGTTTACCAAGCCAACGAGAACGTCCGGCTTTTCCGATATTAATTAATTCATGTTGTTCGTTACCAACTTGGCCGATTGTAGCACGGCAAGCAGCTAAAATCATTCTTACTTCACCGGAAGTCAAACGAACAAGTACATATTTTCCTTCTTTCCCAAGTACTTGCGCAGATGTTCCGGCAGAACGAACTAATTGTCCACCTTTACCTGGTTTTAATTCAATATTGTGAATGATTGTACCAACTGGGATATTAGCAAGCGGCAATGCATTACCGACTTTAATATCCGCTTCAGGTCCAGACATTACTTCCATGCCGACCTTTAAATTTTTAGGAGCTAAGATATAACGTTTTTCTCCATCTACATAGTTGATTAATGCAATATTGGCGGAGCGGTTTGGATCATATTCGATCGTAGCAACGCGTCCTGGTATGCCATCTTTATCGCGTTTAAAATCGATAATGCGGTATTGGCGTTTATGACCGCCGCCTTGATGACGAACAGTAATTTTTCCTTGGTTGTTGCGGCCGCCTTTTTTATTTAAAGGCGCAAGCAAGGATTTTTCCGGGGTATCAGTCGTAATTTCAGCAAAATCAGATACCGTCATGCCGCGACGACCGTTGCTGGTTGGTTTATACTTTTTGATCGCCATTCTTGATTCCCTCCTCTTCTGCTAAATTAAGCTTCAAATAATTCGATTTCTTTACTATCAGGAGTTAATGTAACAATCGCTTTGCGACGTTTGTTTGTATATCCAGCGAAACGTCCCATGCGTTTGAATTTTCCTTTATAGTTCATAATGTTGACTTTTGCTACCTTCACGTCGAAAATTTCTTCGACAGCTTGTTTCACTTGAGTTTTGTTCGCTTTTACGTCAACTTCAAAAGTATATTTCTTTTCGGCAGTTTGTTCCATTGAACGTTCAGTAATAACGGGGCGCTTAATAATATCACGAGCATCCATTATGCAAGCACCTCCTCTACTTTTTCAACGGCAGATTTCGTCATGATTAATTTGTCATGACCAAGTACGTCCAATACATTGATGCCGTTCGTATCAATGACAGTCACACCAGGAATGTTGCGGGCTGACAGAACCACGTTTTCGTTGGAACCGTCCGTTACAACAAGTGCTTTAGTATCTACGGAAAGGTTTTTAAGAACTTTAGTGAATTCTTTTGTTTTTGGAACATCGAAATTCAATGCATCCACTACTACGATGTTATTTTCATTCACTTTAGAAGAAAGTGCAGATTTGATAGCCAAACGGCGAACTTTCTTCGGAAGTTTATAGCTGTAGCTGCGTGGTGTTGGTCCAAATACGGTACCACCTCCGCGCCATTGTGGTGCACGAATCGAACCTTGACGAGCGCGACCGGTTCCTTTTTGACGCCATGGTTTGCGTCCTCCACCGCTAACTTCGGAGCGATTTTTCACTTTATGTGTGCCTTGGCGCAATGAAGCTCTTTGCATTACGACCGCTTCATGCAATACATGTTCATTTGGTGTAATACCAAAGATGGAATCATTTAATTCGATATCTCCTACTTTAGTTCCGCTTTGATTGTATAAAGCTACTTTTGGCATTCCTGTTTCCTCCTTTCTTTCGTCAGATTTTATAATGATTTAACCGCAGTTTGGATTTTTACTAACGATTTTTTCGGTCCAGGAACATTGCCTTTAATAAGGATCACATTACGTTCAGGATCCACTTTTACGATTTCAAGATTTTGAATCGTTACTTGTTCTCCGCCCATGCGTCCAGGAAGTTCTTTTGATTTAAATACTCTGTTCGGAGCAATTGGACCCATCGAACCAGGGCGACGATGATAACGAGAACCGTGAGCCATTGGACCGCGAGATTGTCCGTGGCGTTTAATAGCCCCTTGGAATCCTTTTCCTTTAGTTACTCCTGTAACATCTACTACATCGCCTTCAGCGAAAATATCAACTTTGACTTCTTGACCAACTTCATATTGGCTGAGATCAACCCCGCGAATTTCGCGAATGAAGCGCTTAGGAGCAGTGTTTGCTTTTGCAGCATGGCCTTTTTGCGGTTTGTTAGCTAATTTTTCGCGTAGATCTTCAAATCCTAATTGAATAGCTTCGTAACCGTCCGTTTCAACTGTTTTCTTTTGCAACACAACATTCGGAGTTGCTTCGATAACAGTTACCGGAATTAAATCACCATTTTCTGCAAACACTTGCGTCATGCCAATTTTTCTTCCTAAGATTCCTTTTTTGGTCATCAGTCACACCTCCTAATAATGATCTGCTTTATCTTTACAATTTAATTTCAATGTCAACACCAGATGGAAGATCTAATCTCATAAGTGAATCAACAGTTTGTGGTGTTGGATTCACAATATCAATCAGACGCTTATGAGTACGCATTTCAAATTGTTCACGAGAATCTTTATATTTGTGCACCGCACGAAGAATTGTATAAACCGATTTTTCCGTTGGCAACGGAATCGGACCAGATACTGCAGCGCCAGAGCGTTTCGCAGTTTCCACAATCTTTTCAGCAGATTGATCTAAAATTCTGTGATCATAAGCTTTTAAACGAATGCGAATCTTTTGTTTTGCCATTATTTTCCCTCCTTCTCCGCCTATTTTCAAATAGACATTCTCCATGGAAATTTCCTCACACACTCGCCATGGCAAAGCGGCCGGGTGTGTCAGCAACCTTCCACTTCATCGCAGTCAAAAACCAACATTGTCTATTATACATAAAAAATGGTGCAAATGCAACACTATTTAAACAGACAATAGAAATAGCCTCCACTATTATACTGGGGTATTGCCGCAAATTCAAGATGGTGGATAATCAATGGCCGCAGATTAACTTGTAAGGATAAAAACGATGAAACAAAAAAAGCAACAGCACGACATTAGTCGCGCTGTTGCTTCATATTATAAATACTACCTGACTATCGATTATTCAAGGATGCTAGATACAGAACCAGCACCTACTGTACGTCCGCCTTCACGAATAGAGAATTTTGTTCCTTCTTCGATCGCGATTGGCGAAATCAATTCAACAGTCATTTCAACGTTGTCGCCAGGCATAACCATTTCTACGCCTTCTGGAAGAGTGATAATTCCCGTTACGTCAGTTGTACGGAAATAGAATTGAGGGCGGTAGTTAGAGAAGAATGGAGTATGACGTCCACCTTCTTCTTTAGACAAAACGTATACTTGTGCTTTAAATTTAGTATGAGGAGTGATAGTTCCTGGTTTTGCTAATACTTGACCACGTTGAACTTCTTCACGGGAAATACCACGAAGAAGGGCACCGATGTTGTCACCAGCTTCAGCATAGTCAAGAAGTTTACGGAACATTTCTACTCCAGTAACCGTAGTTTTCTTAGGTTCGTCGGAAAGACCGATGATTTCTACTTCGTCACCAACTTTTAATTGACCGCGTTCTACACGACCAGTAGCAACAGTACCGCGTCCAGTGATAGAGAACACGTCTTCTACTGGCATCATGAACGGTTTGTCAACTTCACGTTCTGGAGTTGGGATGTATTCGTCTACTGCATCCATTAATTCAATAATTTTGCTTTCCCATTCAGGATCTCCTTCTAAAGCTTTAAGAGCAGATCCTTTGATGACAGGAATGTCGTCACCAGGGAATTCATATTCAGAAAGAAGATCGCGAACTTCCATTTCAACTAATTCAAGTAATTCTTCGTCGTCAACCATGTCGCATTTATTTAAGAATACAACGATGTAAGGAACACCTACTTGACGAGAAAGAAGAATGTGTTCGCGAGTTTGAGGCATAGGACCATCAGCTGCAGATACAACAAGGATAGCCCCGTCCATTTGAGCAGCACCAGTGATCATGTTTTTAACGTAGTCAGCATGTCCTGGGCAGTCAACGTGTGCATAGTGACGGTTGTCTGTTTCATATTCAACGTGTGCAGTAGAAATAGTAATACCGCGTTCACGTTCTTCAGGAGCACCGTCGATTTGATCATATGCGCGAGCTTCTGCTTTACCTTGTTTAGCAAGAACAGTGGTAATAGCAGCAGTCAAAGTTGTTTTACCATGGTCAACGTGACCGATTGTACCAATATTAACGTGTGGTTTTGAGCGATCGTATTTTGCTTTACCCATTAGGGAATCCTCCTTTTACAAAATAAGGTTAAGTATATATATGGGGCTTTGAAGATAGAAGTGTCCCTATCTTCAAAGATACCATAACTTACAATGTTATTTATACTTTATTGCTCACTATAAATCAATTATTCGCCTTTATTTTTTTTAATAATTTCTTCAGCGATGCTCTTCGGAACTTCTTCGTAATGATCGAAGTGCATAGTGTATGTTCCGCGGCCTTGAGTGTTGGAACGCAAGGATGTTGCGTAACCAAACATTTCAGCGAGCGGTACAAACGCTTTTACAACTTGAGCATTTCCGCGAGCTTCCATGCCTTCCACTCTTCCGCGTCTGGAAGTGACATCGCCCATGATATCTCCTAAATATTCTTCAGGAATAACAATTTCTACTTTCATGATTGGTTCAAGAAGAACCGGATCACATTTCGAAGCAGCGTTCTTCAACGCCATAGACGCCGCAATTTTGAACGCCATTTCACTGGAGTCGACATCATGGTAAGAACCATCAAAGAGTTTTGCTTTGATGTCAATTAAAGGATAACCAGCTAAAACACCGTTTTGCATAGCGTCTTCCAAACCGGCTTGTACAGCTGGGATATATTCACGAGGAACAACTCCTCCGACAATCGCATTTTCGAACTCGAAACCTTTTCCTTCTTCATTTGGCGAAAATTCGATCCAAACATGTCCGTATTGACCACGACCACCGGATTGACGAACGAATTTTCCTTCCACTTGAGCAGATTTACGGAACGTTTCGCGATAAGCAACTTGAGGAGCACCTACATTCGCTTCTACTTTGAATTCCCGTTTCATACGGTCGACGATAATATCAAGATGAAGTTCTCCCATACCTGCGATAATGGTTTGACCTGTTTCCGTATCAGTATGGGCATGGAATGTTGGGTCCTCTTCTTGAAGCTTGCTTAATGCGATGGACATTTTATCTTGGTCGGCTTTTGATTTCGGCTCAATAGCAACCTTAATAACCGGATCCGGGAATTCCATGGATTCCAAAATAATTGGGTTCTTTTCATCACATAGAGTATCTCCAGTTCCAGTATCTTTTAAACCAACAGCCGCTGCAATATCTCCCGCATAAACGGTTGAGATTTCTTGGCGGTGGTTAGCGTGCATTTGAAGAACACGTCCAACGCGTTCACGTTTATTTTTCGTCGAGTTCAATACATAAGAACCAGAGTTCAACGTTCCAGAATAAACACGGAAGAACGTTAATTTACCAACATAAGGGTCAGTCATTACTTTAAACGCCAAAGCAGAGAATGGTTCGTCATCGCTTGCATGGCGTTCTTCTTCTTCGTCTGTATTCGGGATCGTTCCTTTAATAGATGGAATATCCACTGGAGACGGAAGATAATCGATCACACCGTCCAGCATTAGCTGAACACCTTTGTTTTTAAACGCAGAACCACAGAACACTGGGAAGAACTCAACATTTACTGTTCCTTTACGGATAGCAGCCTTTAATTCCTCGTTTGTGATTTCTTCACCTTCAAGGTATTTCATCATTAAGTCTTCATCCAGTTCCGCAACAGCTTCGATTAGTTTGTTGCGATATTCTTCTGCTTGTTCTTTGTAGTCATCTGGAATTTCACGTTCTTCTATACTAGAACCTAAATCGTCAGCATAATAGTATGCTTTCATTTCAATCAGGTCAATAATCGCTTCAAATTGATCTTCCGCACCAATTGGAAGTTGGACAGGGTGCGCATTTGCTTGAAGACGCTCATGAAGCGTTTTAACAGAATATAAAAAGTCTGCTCCGATTTTGTCCATTTTATTGACAAACACAATACGGGGAACTCCGTATGTAGTAGCTTGGCGCCAAACAGTCTCTGTTTGCGGTTCAACCCCGGATTGGGCATCAAGAACAGCTACGGCACCGTCAAGTACGCGCAAGGAACGTTCAACTTCTACAGTAAAATCTACGTGCCCAGGAGTATCGATGATATTAATACGATGACCTTTCCATTGAGCAGTCGTAGCGGCAGAAGTGATCGTAATACCGCGTTCTTGTTCTTGCTCCATCCAGTCCATTTGGGATGCACCTTCATGGGTTTCCCCAATTTTATGAATGCGTCCCGTATAGAAAAGAATACGCTCAGTTGTTGTTGTTTTACCGGCGTCAATGTGAGCCATGATACCGATATTGCGAGTCTTTTCTAAGGAGAACTCTCTTGGCATGTTGTCTTTCTCCTTCCTTCACAAAATAATAAAATAAATCCCGCTAGCAATCTCCCGATCATCTCGTAAGTTTCAAGGAGATTCAGAACAAAAATTCAGGTCCAACACCCTTATCCATCATAAGGGGATAAATAAATCCCCTCTGACGGAATTTCAAGAAACAGCAAGTGTCGGTCCATTCTTACCAACGATAATGTGCAAAAGCTTTGTTAGCTTCAGCCATTTTGTGAGTATCTTCGCGTTTTTTCACTGCTGCACCTGTGTTGTTGGCAGCATCCATAATTTCGTTGGCTAAACGTTCTTCCATTGTTTTTTCACCACGAAGACGAGCATAGTTCACTAACCAACGAAGTCCTAAAGTGGTGCGACGTTCTGGACGAACTTCAACCGGAACTTGATAGTTGGCTCCACCAACACGACGTGCTCTTACTTCTAATACAGGCATGATATTTTTAAGTGCTTGATCAAACACTTCCATAGGATCTTTGCCTGTACGTTCACGAATGATATCAAATGCAGAGTAAAGAATTTTTTGCGCTTTTCCTCTTTTTCCGTCGATCATAATTTTATTGATCAAACGAGTGACTAGCTTTGAATTGTAAATGGGATCTGGCAAAACGTCTCTTTTTGCCACTGGTCCTTTACGAGGCATATGATTTCCTCCTTTCGATACTGATTATTTGTGCATTATTTTTTCTCTTTTGGTTTTTTCGTACCGTATTTTGAGCGGCCTTGTTTGCGGTTTTCAACACCCGCAGTATCTAATGCTCCACGAATAATATGATAACGAACCCCTGGTAAGTCTTTTACACGTCCTCCACGAATGAGCACAACGCTGTGTTCTTGGAGGTTATGTCCGATACCAGGAATATAAGCAGTAACCTCAATACCGTTTGACAAACGAACACGAGCGTATTTACGCAATGCAGAGTTCGGTTTTTTCGGAGTCATTGTACCAACACGTGTACATACTCCGCGCTTTTGAGGCGAAAATACATCTGTTTGTACTTTCTTAAAGCTGTTTAATCCTTTATTAAGCGCCGGAGATTTAGATTTAGTTATTTTAGATTTACGAGGTTTGCGTACTAATTGGTTAATTGTAGGCATGAAATTTTCCTCCCTTCGTTTTTGTTTAAGCCCACACATCCAGGTGGTTCATTTTTTGGCAAAAACAAAGTTTTTGTAGTCATCTACAAAAACGCTATTCATTGACAATAGCAACAGCCGCTGCACCAACATCGATCCCACAAGCTTTTCCGAGCTTTTTCATCGAACTGACATAAGTAATAGGTACATTCGATTGTTTCGCTTCTTGAATCACTGCTTCGACGACTCTGCTATCAGCGTCGGAAGCAACGACTACTTCTAGGGCACGATTATTCTTGATGGCTTTTGCTGTTTGTTTTGTTCCTATAATCAATTTTTTTGCCTGTGCTACTTTTTCATAAGACATATTGAAACATCCTCCAAAGTAACAAGGTATAGATAGGAGCACCTTGAATATAGTAACACTTTCAATTTTTAATGTCAACGTCAGAATGAAAATTTTCATCCGGCACCGGTGAAGACCGGCGCCGGATAGGTGATTAATCTTGTGCTACAGGCTGTTCCTCTTTTTCTTTAGCTTTTTTTGTAACAACCGGTTCTGATTTGCGATAACGCTGCATTCCCGTACCTGCTGGAACCAGCTTACCAATGATGACATTTTCTTTCAATCCAAGCAATTCGTCCCGTTTGCCCTTGATGGCAGCATCTGTCAACACGCGAGTTGTTTCTTGGAACGAAGCTGCGGATAAGAAAGATTCTGTTTCCAAAGATGCTTTTGTGATTCCTAACAGCACCGGACGACCGGTTGCAGGGGTCTTACCTTCCAATAATACTTTTCGGTTTGCTTCTTTAAATTGATGTATATCCAGTAATGAACCTGGAAGTACATCGGTATCACCGGCATCAATGACACGTACTTTCCGAAGCATTTGTCTTACCATAACTTCAATGTGTTTATCGCCGATTTCAACCCCTTGCATACGATAAACTTTTTGAACTTCTTTCAACAGATATTCTTGAACCGCAGACACATCGCGAACTTTGAGCAATTCTTTCGGATCGATGGATCCTTCCGTGATTTCCTGTCCACGTTCTACTTTATCATTCACACTTACTTTTAATCTTGCGGTGTAAGGAGCTGTATAAGTCCGAGTTTCAACTTCGCCTTGAACCACTATTTCGTATTGACGATCTCGACCTTCGTTAATCGCTGTAACGACACCGTCAATTTCAGAAATGACCGCTTGCCCTTTCGGATTGCGGGCTTCAAACAACTCTTGGACACGTGGCAAACCTTGCGTGATGTCGTCTCCTGCCACACCACCAGTATGGAATGTACGCATCGTTAATTGCGTACCAGGTTCCCCGATGGATTGAGCAGCGATAATACCGACAGCTTCGCCGACTTCCACTTCCTGTCCAGTCGCCAAGTTGCTTCCGTAACATTTTTTACATACGCCATGGCGTGTGTTGCAAGTGAAGGCAGAACGGATCCAAACTTGTTCAATTCCAGCATCCACAATAGCTTTTGCCGTATCTTCTGTAATCAATTCGTTTTCGCGAACAAGAATTTCTCCTGTTTCCGGATGTTTCACCGTTTTTCTGGAGTAGCGGCCAACAAGACGTTCTTCTAAAGGTTCGATTACTTCTGTACCATCTTTGATCGAAGAAATTAACAAACCGCGATCCGTTCCGCAATCTTCTTCCCGGACAATGACATCTTGCGCAACGTCGACCAAACGTCGTGTTAAATAACCAGAGTCGGCAGTTTTCAACGCCGTATCAGCAAGACCTTTACGAGCACCGTGAGTGGAAATGAAGTATTCGAGTACGGTTAAACCTTCACGGAAGCTGGATTTAATCGGCAATTCAATAATCCGGCCAGCCGGGTTTGCCATTAAACCGCGCATACCAGCTAACTGCGTAAAGTTCGAAGCATTACCACGGGCACCGGAATCACTCATCATGAAGATTGGGTTTGTTCTATCTAAGTGTTCCATCAGTCTGCCTTGGATTTGATCTTTGGCAGCACTCCATATGGAAATAACCCGATCATAACGTTCATCTTCTGTAATAAGACCTCGTTTGAATTGTTTCATGACCGTATCGACCTTAGCTTGAGCTTCTTGCAAAATTTGCGGTTTTTCAGCCAATACGACGATATCGGCAATACCGATCGTAATTCCTGCTTTTGTAGAATATTTGAAACCGAGGTCTTTCATCCGGTCAAGCATCTTCGAAGTTTCCGTAATTTTGAAACGTTTAAACACTTCCGCAATGATGCTTCCCAAGATTTTTTTCTTAAACGGTTGGATAAGCGGTTGTTTTTTAATATGTTCTTTCACATCCACCGTTGGATCCACAAAATATTTTTCCGGTGTTTTACCTTCCAAATTTTCTTTTGTTGGCTCATTAATGTATGGGAATGTGTTTGGCAAAATTTCGTTGAAAATAAGTTTTCCTACAGTCGTAATCAATAATTGTTTATTTTGTTTTTCTGTAAAGGTTTGGTTATGAAGCGAACCGGCATGAACCGCAATACGAGAGTGCAAATGGACATAGCCATTTTGATAAGCGATCAAAGCTTCGTTCGCATCTTTGAAGACCATTCCTTCTCCGACTGCATTTTCCCGTTCAAGCGTTAAATAATAGTTACCAAGCACCATATCCTGAGATGGCGTTACAACTGGTTTACCATCTTTAGGGTTCAAGATGTTTTGAGCGGCCAACATCAACATCCGAGCTTCTGCTTGTGCTTCCGCAGACAACGGAACGTGAACAGCCATTTGGTCTCCATCGAAGTCCGCATTATAAGCTGTACAAACAAGCGGATGAAGACGAATGGCGCGACCTTCTACCAATGTTGGTTCAAACGCTTGAATTCCTAAACGGTGAAGCGTTGGGGCACGGTTCAGCAATACAGGATGTTCTTTAATGACTTCTTCTAGTACATCCCATACTTCTGGTTGAACTCGTTCAATTTTTCTTTTAGCGCTTTTAATGTTGTGCGCTAATCCTTTTTCAACAAGCTCTTTCATTACAAAAGGCTTAAAGAGTTCAAGCGCCATTTCTTTCGGCAGTCCGCATTGATACATTTTTAAGTTCGGACCTACAACAATAACAGAACGGCCAGAATAGTCAACACGTTTTCCTAGCAAGTTTTGACGGAAACGACCTTGTTTCCCTTTCAGCATATGAGAAAGAGATTTGAGCGGGCGATTTCCAGGTCCAGTTACAGGTCGACCGCGACGTCCGTTATCGATAAGAGCATCGACTGCTTCTTGCAGCATTCTTTTTTCATTTTGAACAATAATGTTAGGAGCACCTAAATCTAAAAGACGTTTTAACCGATTGTTTCTGTTGATAACCCGACGGTACAGATCATTTAAGTCGGAAGTAGCAAAACGTCCTCCGTCAAGTTGAACCATTGGGCGCAGTTCAGGAGGAATAACCGGAAGAACATCTAAAACCATCCATTCCGGTTTATTGCCGGAATTACGGAAAGCTTCCAATACTTCCAATCGTTTAATAGCACGTGTTCTTCTTTGCCCTTGAGCCGTTTTTAATTCTTCTTTTAATGTTTCTACTTCTTTATCCAAGTCGATGTCTTGTAAAAGCTTTTTAATAGCTTCTGCACCCATCGATGCTTGGAATTTATTTCCGTATTTTTCTCTATACGTACGGTATTCTTTTTCAGAGAGGAGTTGTTTTTTCTCTAATGTTGTTTCCCCAGAATCCGTCACAACGTAAGAAGCAAAATAAATAACTTCTTCTAGGGCTCTAGGCGACATGTCCAAGACAAGTCCCATGCGGCTTGGAATTCCTTTGAAATACCAAATGTGGGACACTGGCGCAGCCAATTCAATATGGCCCATTCTTTCCCGACGAACTTTCGATTTGGTGACTTCCACACCGCAACGATCACATACAACACCTTTATATCTCACTCTTTTATATTTTCCGCAATGGCATTCCCAGTCTTTTGTTGGACCGAAAATACGTTCACAGAATAAGCCGTCTTTTTCTGGTTTGAGAGTTCGATAGTTAATCGTTTCGGGTTTTTTTACTTCACCGTAAGACCAAGACCGGATTTTATCCGGAGACGCTAGACCGATTTTCATATACTCGAAATTATTTACATCTAGCAAGGGGCCTACCTCCCTTTTTATATAGAGCTTTGCAAGTTTTAAATCGTTCCTCCCTATTTTGTCATCCGGGAGGAACGACCTATCTGCCAAAAATCTTTTCTGAGTCTATAGAACGACTTGAGCATCATTCTTTAGTGCCGACTTTTTCCGATTCTTCATTGCCTTCCGTCACAATGTTTAAAGAATCAACTTGCTGAATATCGTCTTCATCTTCCAGCTCTTTCATTTCAATTTCTTTTTCATCGCCTGAAAGAATTTTGACATCTAAGCCTAAACTTTGAAGTTCTTTGATCAATACTTTGAAAGATTCAGGAACTCCCGGTTCAGGAACATTTTCTCCTTTAACAATAGCTTCGTATGTTTTTACACGGCCGACTACATCGTCGGATTTCACCGTGAGGATTTCTTGTAGCGTATAAGCTGCACCATATGCTTCCAGCGCCCACACTTCCATTTCTCCAAAGCGTTGTCCACCAAACTGTGCTTTCCCACCAAGTGGTTGTTGGGTGACGAGTGAGTATGGTCCTGTTGAACGAGCGTGCAGTTTATCATCGACCATGTGAGCCAGTTTGATCATATACATGATACCAACTGATACACGGTTATCGAACGGTTCCCCAGTCCGGCCATCATAAAGAATGGTTTTGCCATCTCTAGGCATTCCTGCTTCTTCGATCGTTTCCCATACGTCATCTTCACGGGCACCATCAAATACAGGAGTTGCAACATGGATTCCCAGCTTACGGGCAGCCATACCCAAATGGAGTTCCAACACTTGCCCAATGTTCATCCGCGATGGCACCCCTAATGGGTTAAGCATGATATCGAGAGGGGTTCCGTCCGGTAAAAACGGCATATCTTCCTCAGGCAAAATGCGTGAGATAACCCCTTTGTTACCATGGCGTCCAGCCATTTTGTCTCCTTCATGGATTTTCCGTTTTTGAACGATATAAACACGAACCAACTGATTGACGCCAGGTGGTAGTTCGTCTCCATCTTCACGGTTAAAGACTTTTACATCCAAGACAATTCCGCCGCCGCCATGAGGCACTCTTAAAGAAGTATCTCGGACTTCGCGGGCTTTTTCACCAAAAATGGCGTGCAGCAAACGTTCTTCAGCCGTTAATTCTGTAACGCCTTTAGGAGTTACTTTTCCTACTAGAAGGTCACCGTCTTTTACTTCAGCGCCAATGCGGATAATTCCACGTTCATCTAGATTTTTCAGCGCATCTTCCCCAACGTTCGGAATATCGCGGGTGATTTCTTCCGGTCCAAGTTTTGTATCGCGTGACTCGGATTCATATTCCTCGATGTGGATCGATGTATAAACGTCATCTTTTACGAGGCGTTCACTCATGATAATAGCGTCTTCATAGTTATAACCTTCCCAAGTCATAAATCCGACCAAAACATTACGGCCTAACGCTAATTCACCTTTATCCATGGACGGACCGTCAGCTAAAATTTCACCTTTTTTCACTCGATCTCCGACTTGGACAATAGGACGTTGGTTGTAGCACATACCTTGGTTAGAACGAACAAATTTAAGAAGACGGTATTTATCCAAGTCGCCTTTTACTTCTTGGCCATCCACTTCTGATACACGTCGAACCCAAATTTCTCTTGCCTCTACGTGTTCAACAATACCATCGTGCTTACAGATAACAGCAGCCCCTGAGTCTCTTGCTGAAACATGTTCCATTCCTGTTCCAACAATTGGTGCTTCAGGCTGAATGAGCGGTACTGCTTGACGCTGCATGTTGGCTCCCATTAAAGCACGGTTGGAGTCGTCGTTTTCAAGGAACGGGATACATGCCGTTGCCGCAGACACAACTTGTTTTGGCGAAACATCCATGTAATCAACACGTTCTTTCTTGACGACCGTGTTTTCGCCTCGGATACGCGCAACGACTTCATCATCAACAAACGCTCCGTTTTCATCTAAACGGGCATTTGCCTGTGCAACGACATAATTATCTTCTTCATCAGCCGTTAAATAATCAATTTGGTCAGTCACTCTTCCGGTTTCCGGATCTACGCGGCGATACGGAGTTTCAATAAAACCGAAACGATTGACTTTTGCGTAAGTAGAAAGAGAGTTAATCAACCCGATATTCGGACCTTCAGGGGTTTCAATTGGACACATACGACCATAGTGGGAATAGTGAACATCCCGTACTTCAAAGCCCGCACGTTCCCTCGTCAATCCACCTGGTCCCAATGCTGATAAACGACGTTTATGTGTTAATTCTGCAAGAGGGTTGGTTTGATCCATAAATTGAGACAGCTGAGAACTTCCGAAAAATTCTTTGATCGACGCGATGACTGGTCGAATGTTAATTAATTGCTGAGGCGTAATCGTATTGGTATCTTGAATGGACATTCTTTCACGTACAACACGTTCCATTCTCGATAAACCAATGCGGAATTGATTTTGCAGCAATTCACCTACCGAACGCAAGCGACGGTTTCCTAAATGGTCAATATCATCAGTATGTCCCACACCATACAGCAAATTAAAGAAATAACTAATAGATGCAATGATATCAGCTGGAGTGATGTGTTTTACATTCTCATCCGGCACCGCATTGCTGATAATGTTGATTACTTTGTCTTCATCACTGTTGGGGGCATAAACTTTTATGGATTGGACCACGATATCGTCTTCCAAGACACCGCCCGTTTGGCGATAGGTTTTAAAACCAATACCATTTTCGATGTTAGGCAAAATTTTGTCTAAAGTCCGGCGATCTAAAACGGTTCCTTCTTCGGCAATAATTTCTCCCGTCTCAGGATCAACAAGTGTTTCTGCCAAACGTTGACCGAAAATGCGGTTTTTAATATGAAGTTTTTTGTTAATTTTATAGCGTCCTACATTGGCCAAATCATACCGTTTCGGATCGAAAAAGCGGGAAATTAATAAGTTTCTAGCGTTTTCAACCGTCGGCGGTTCGCCCGGACGCAGGCGTTCATATATTTCAATAAGAGCTTTTTCCGTATTGTCTGTATTATCTTTTTCTAATGTATTTCGAAGATATTCGTTGTCACCAAGCAACTCGATGATTTCTTGATCAGAGCCAAAACCAAGAGCCCGTAGAAGAACCGTAACAGGCAGTTTTCTTGTCCGATCAATACGTACATATACGATATCTTTGGCATCTGTTTCGTATTCAAGCCAAGCTCCGCGGTTCGGTATAACAGTTGCTGTAAATCCCTGTTTTCCGTTTTTGTCCATTTTACCGTTGAAGTAAACGCTTGGCGAGCGGACCAATTGGGAAACAATGACCCGTTCAGCACCGTTAATGATAAACGTTCCCGTTTCCGTCATAAGCGGGAAGTCACCCATGAATACTTCTTGATCTTTCACTTCGCCTGTTTCTTTATTGACTAAACGCACCTTTACTCGAAGAGGAGCAGAGTAAGTTGCATCTCGCTGTTTCGCTTCTTCCACCGAATACTTTGGTTCACCGAGACTATAGTCGATAAATTCCAAAGATAAGTTTCCAGTGAAATCCTCGATCGGCGAAATATCCTGGAACATTTCTCTTAGTCCCTCATCAAGAAACCATTGATAAGAGGATGTTTGAATTTCAATAAGATTCGGCAATTCTAAAATTTCACTGATACGTGCATAACTTCTGCGTTGGCGGTGTCGTCCGTATTGAACTAGTTGACCTGTCAACTGATTCACCCCTCAAATCAAGCGTTTTAGTTGCATCTATCCTTTTATGTCGGGGATAGCCCCTAACAACTAAGGCAAAAAGAAAAAGGTTTTTTCTTAGAAAACCTCAAATTCACATGAACTAGTTATTATATTATCTTTTCCATAATACCCAAAATTTAACCATTAGCTTATTTTTTCAATTAAGACTTGGATAATATATTGGCATTTTATAATATTAACACAACCATTATTTGTCGTCAATGTTTTTCTGCTTTTAAAACGTAATAACCTTTCTTTTTCTCTTCAACGGAAACGGATTGAAACAGTTCCTCCAGTTTTCTCATTGCTGATGGGGCGCCTTGTTTTTTTTGGATCACCGCCCAAAACTCTCCTCCGGGTTGAAGTTTATCATAGCTTTGCGAAAAAATTTTATGGACAATCGCCTTGCCCGCTCTTATCGGGGGATTGGTCAGTATAGCAGCAAAGCCGTACTCTTTTACGTTATCCAAACCATCGCTTTCATAAATCTGCACATTTTCAATGCCATTCATATCTGCGTTTTCCTTCGCGAGCGACAAAGCGCGCAAATTGATATCGACCATATGCACCGTTCTTTCGGGACAATAAGCAGCAACCGCCAACCCGATAGGACCGTAGCCGCATCCGACGTCGAGTACCGGACCTTCTAAACGAGGCGCTCGAAAACTTTCGATTAGTAAACGCGAACCAAAATCGACTTCCTTTTTAGAAAAAACTCCGGCATCGCTTTTAAAATGAAAGGAGTGATTTTTTAATTGATAATCCCAGTAAATCGGGTTGCTTTTGATTTCGGGGGAACGCGAAAAATAATGATCTGCCAAATTGTATCCCCTCCAAAGGAGTGATTGCGAAGAATTGGTTTAAGAAGAAAAAGTGCAAAAAAGCCCGCTGATTCAGCGAGCTTTTTCATAAAATTGTAATTACTTAACTTCAACGCCAGCTCCAACTTCTTCAAGTTTCGCTTTGATTTCTTCAGCTTCTTCTTTAGAAGCGCCTTCTTTAATTGGTTTTGGAGTATTGTCAACAAGTTCTTTTGCTTCTTTAAGTCCAAGACCTGTGATTTCACGAACCACTTTAATAACTTTGATTTTTTGTGAACCTGCATCAGTCAGAATTACATCGAATTCTGTTTTTTCAGCAGCGTCAGCGCCACCAGCAGCAGCACCAGCGATAGCCACAGGAGCAGCAGCCGTTACGCCAAATTCTTCTTCAATAGCTTTTACTAAGTCGTTTAATTCAAGAACGCTCATTTCTTTGATAGCGTCGATGATTTGTTCTTTCGTCATCTTTATTTTCCTCCTTAAATTATTTTATCACAATGCAGTCATATAATCATAGCAATAAGGATTATGCGCCTTGTTCTTCTTTTTGTTCAGCCACAGCTTTAGCCGCAAGAGCAAAGTTGCGGATTGGTGCTTGAAGCACGCTAAGCAGCATTGAAAGCAGACCTTCGCGAGACGGAAGTTCAGCCAACGCTTTGATTCCTTCTACGGAAACAACTTTTCCTTCGATGACCCCAACTTTAATTTCAAGCGCTTCGTTTTCTTTAGCGAAGTTGTTTAAAATTTTAGCCGGAGCTACAACATCATCGTTGCTGAAAGCGATGGCGTTCGGACCTGTCAACACATCGTTGATTTCCGCCAATTCAGCCGCTTCAGCAGCACGGCGTGTTAAAGTATTTTTATATACTTTAAATTCCACACCTGCTTCACGAAGTTGTTTACGAAGTTCTGTAATTTCCGCAACGTTTAATCCACGGTAATCTACCACAACGGTCGAAACGCTGTTTTTAAATTTTTCCGTAATTTCTTCCACAATTTGTTTCTTTTTTTCGATTGCAGTGCTCATCTTTACACCTCCTATATATGGCAGATGAACATTTATACCGCGCGAGCCAATAAAAAACCTCCATGCGTAGACACGGAGGCAAAGAAGACAATGTCAAAAGGACATACATCTATCCAATCTTACCTCGGCAGGAAATTAAGCTTCAAAGAAAGCACCTGCTGTCTACGGTACAAATGTTATTCGTTTTTCAAACGTGTTTCATTATATTATAACTTATGCAAATTGTCAATTTGATTTTACAGCAACGGAAGCTGGATCTACTTTAATTCCAGGTCCCATCGTAGAAGTAACGGAAACATTTTTCATATATGTTCCTTTAGCAGCAGCTGGTTTTGCTTTTAATAAAGTTTCAAAGATCGTTGCAAAGTTTTCAACAAGCTTTTCATTATCAAATGAAACTTTACCAATAGGAACATGAATGTTTCCAGCTTTATCTACACGGTATTCTACTTTACCGGCTTTAATTTCTTGAACTGCTTTCGTTACATCAAAAGTAACGGTTCCTGTTTTAGGGTTCGGCATTAAACCTTTAGGACCTAAAATACGACCTAGTTTACCGACTTCACCCATCATGTCCGGGGTTGCCACAATCACGTCAAAGTCAAACCAGCCTTCGCTGATTTTGTTGATATATTCTGTATCGCCAACGTAGTCTGCGCCTGCCGCTTCCGCTTCTTTTGCTTTTTCACCTTTCGCAAACACAAGAACTTTCGCTGTTTTACCAGTTCCATTCGGAAGAACAACAGCTCCGCGAATTTGTTGGTCCGCTTTCTTCGGATCAACGCCAAGACGGAAAGCAGCTTCAACCGTAGCGTCAAATTTGGCATAGTTCGTTTTCTTTACTAAATCAATTGCTTCTTCAATAGAATAAGCTTTCGAACGATCAACAAGCTTAAGAGCTTCTAAATATTTCTTTCCTTTTTTAGCCATTTCAATATCCTCCTTATGTGGTATTAACGGAAATCCTCCCACTAATAAAGGCTGCGAGTGAAAGTAATCCAATACATTCAACTTCGCAACCTTGTCAACAATCACTTAAGCGTTAGTCTTCAATCACAATGCCCATGCTGCGTGCAGTACCTTCAACCATTCGCATAGCTGCTTCCACGCTGGCTGCATTAAGGTCCGGCATTTTCAATTCAGCGATTTCGCGTACTTTGTCGCGTTTAATTGTTGCTACTTTGTTGCGGTTTGGCTCACCAGAACCAGATTCAATACCGGCTGCTTTTTTAAGCAATACGGCAGCAGGCGGTGTTTTGGTGATGAATGTAAATGAACGGTCCTCAAAAACCGTAATTTCAACCGGAATGATCAAACCTGCTTGGTCTGCTGTACGAGCATTAAATTCCTTACAGAATCCCATGATATTGACACCAGCTTGACCAAGCGCAGGACCTACTGGCGGAGCAGGATTTGCTTTACCTGCAGGGATTTGCAATTTAACTACTTTGATTACTTTTTTAGCCACGAGACACACCTCCTTAAGTCCGTGATGTGGTACTTGGAGAATCCAATCTCCTCCCACTCATGCAGTCATCTATCAAAATCAGCCTCCCAATCGAGAGACACACTGACTTATGAAATAGTACCATTTTTTTAGTGGAAATTCAAGTTGGTTACAAAATTATTTCTCGACTTGATCAAAATCAAGTTCAATTGGCGTCTCCCGACCAAACATATTCACCAGAACTTTCAACTTTCCTTTGTCATAGTCAATTTCTTCAATGGTTCCGGCAAAATTCGCAAACGGACCTTCTTTCACCGTTACCACTTCACCAATTTCAAAGTGAACGTCAAGCCGTTTTTCCTCAATGCCCATTTGTTTTAAAATGGCCTCTACTTCTTCCGGCAAAAGAGGAGTCGGCTTGGATCCAGAACCAGAAGATCCGACAAAACCGGTGACACCAGGAGTATTTCGTACTACATACCAAGAATCGTCAGTCATGACCAGCTCCACCAGTACATAACCGGGGAAAACTTTTCTTTTTACTACTTTCTTTTTCCCGTTTTTTACATCCGTTTCCTCTTCCTCCGGCACAATCACACGGAAAATTTTGTCTTGCATTCCCATTGATTCGACTCTTTTTTCTAAATTTGCTTTTACTTTATTTTCGTAGCCTGAATACGTGTGTACTACATACCAATTTTTCTCCATTTCCAAGGGACTTAGCGTCCTTCCCTCCTCCAAGTTATACAGCTCTCTGTGGACAGCCACGGATCATTTTTCATTGCAGGAAAATCATTTTCTACCGATCTGCCACATTAGCTTATTAGTGCGTTCGATTGAAAACCGCAAAGAAATATCTGTATCTTCATTGTTTTAGACTTTCGATGAAAACACATGTGGTCAGTTCGCTCTTTTTATCCAAATGAAAAAACCCGAATATCCCGGGCTTTTTCTGCATCTTGACTATTTTGTTTTCATTATACCATGTATGAAGAAGGTATATTCAAGGGAAATAAAAAGATTTTACCATCATTTTAATATCCAGCGAACGATCGAAGAAATTCCCAAGTCCACGACCGCGAAAAAAACGGCCAAAAACGCGACGGTCGCGATAACTGTTATGGTGTAGTTCGTTAATTCTTTCCGATTAGGCCAGCTGACCTTTCTCATCTCAGACGTGACGTTACGGAAAAATTGGGCAATACGTGACATGTCGAAACCTCCATATAATGCTTGCTCTTACGATTATTTCGTCTCCTTATGAATCGTATGTTGATTGCAATATTTGCAAAACTTTTTCACTTCTAAACGCTGAGCCGAGTTGCTCCCGTTAACAGAATAATTTCTTGAACCGCATTTTGAGCAAGCTAAAACGACTTTTTTTCTCATTTTTGGTCACCTAATAAGATTATAACGTTGAAATGTTAAAAAAATATCACTATAATTGTAAAATGTCAAACAAACGTTTAAATAGATAATTGTTTTATTTCAAGATAGCGCTCAAGTTTTCTTTTTACCCTTTGTAAAGCATTATCAATCGATTTGACGTGGCGGTTCAGCTCTTCGGAAATCTCTTGATAAGACTGACCGTCCAAATACAGTGCCAATACCTTTCTTTCAAGATCGCTCAATAGCTCATTCATTTTTTCCTCGATGCTGTCAAATTCTTCTCTGTTGATTAACAGCTCTTCCGGATCAAGCATTTTTGTCCCCGAAATGACGTCCATAAGCGTCCGGTCTGATTCTTCGTCATAAATCGGTTTATCAAGTGATACATAAGAATTTAAAGGTATATGTTTTTGCCTCGTAGCTGTTTTAATAGCGGTTATAATTTGTCTTGTAATGCAAAGCTCCGCAAAAGCTTTAAAGGTTGTAAGCTTGTCCTCTTTATAATCACGGATGGCTTTGTAAAGGCCAATCATTCCCTCCTGAACAATATCTTCCTTATCGGCGCCAATCAGGAAATAAGAACGAGCTTTGGCCCTTACAAAGTTTTTGTACTTGTGAATCAAAAAATCCAATGCTTCACTATTCCCTTGATGAACCAATTCGATAATTTCTTCGTCATCCATCTTTTCCAATACCCCGCCGTTTAAGCTCCGATTATTCAAGCTCACACCATCCCCTCGACCGCAAAAACATAGATAGAAATATTATACAGTAGAAATTTTTTGAACGTCAACGAATCATTTTTGACCACGGCGCCATTTTTCAAAAATTTCCGCCACTTCGTCACTAAGAAAGATTTTTGAAACAGATTTCGCTTCTTGCGTTTTCTTCACTTTCTTTTTTATTTTTTTCTCGATTTCTTTCATCTCGATCAGCAATTCCCGTGCTGAAATACGAAGCGCCCCTTGCCCGAAAACGGCCCATTGTTCCGTATAATCGGATGTTGCTACATATACTTGATTGCGAATATTCGTCAATTCAATCGCCTTTTTTTCAATCCATTCATCGGCAGATTCATTTTCTCTCGTAAAGACGACTTCGACTTGATAATTTTGATATCTTTTTTCAATCCCCTTTACATAGTGGGCATCAAACACGACGATCACTTTAAATCCGCTGTATCCTTGATATTCTGCCATTTTTTCAATTAAACGGTCCCTTGCTGCCGCTAAATCTTTTTTCTTCAATTCCTGAAGTTCCGGCCAGGCTCCGATAATATTGTAGCCGTCGACTAATAGGATGTTCATCTTAATCCCCTAAAGGATAACGATTTCTAAAAATCTCATACATGAGCAATCCGGCTGCAACCGATGCGTTTAATGAGGTTACATGGCCTCTCATCGGAAGTCGATAGAGAAAATCGCATTTTTCTTTTAACAGCCTGCTCATTCCTCGCCCTTCACTGCCAATAATTAAACCAAGCGGAAGCTTTCCGTCAAGACTTCGATAATCCTCATTGCCTTGAGCATCTGTCCCCGCAATCCAAAGGCCTCTCTCTTTAAGCTCGTCCACTGTCCGGGCCAAGTTCGTAACGCGGGCAACAGGGATATATTCTATGGCACCGGTGGAAGCTTTCGCTACCGCCGTCGTCAGTCCTACCGCTCTTCGTTTCGGAATGATAATTCCATGGACACCGACAGCATCGGCCGTTCTCATGATAGAGCCTAAATTATGCGGATCTTCGATTTCATCTAAAATTAAAAGAAAAGGCGTTTCCTTTCTTTCAGCGGCCACTTGAAACAATTTATCTATATCTGCATACTTGTATGCTGCCACTTGTGCGACAACACCTTGATGGTTTTCGTTCACTAGTTGATCAATCTTTTGTTTCGGGACAAATTGAACGAGAATGTTCGCCTTTTTTGCTTCTTTAATGATCGGCGTCATAGATCCTTTTTGAGCACCATCCGCAATCCATATTTTATTGATCTCCCGCTTGGATCGAAGGGCTTCCAACACAGTGTTCCTGCCGGCAATTAATTCCTTATCCAATGGGGCTCCTCCTCCTTTTAATCTGTTGGTATTTGCAAAGATTGATCGATGATGTCATTCAATCGGGATGACTGCCCCGTTAAAAACAAATAGCCGATCAGTGCTTCAAAAGCAGTGCTGTAGCGATAGGTTTGCACATCGGTATTTTTCGGAACCGTGCCGGATTTTGCATTTCTTCCCCTTTTTACTATAGACAACTCCGTTTCGGAAAGAACGTGATCATCGATCAATTTTTTCAAAATCATAGCCTGCGCTTTGGCTGAAACATAATGAGTGGCAGCTTTGTGCAGACGATTCGGTTTTACATATCCGTTTACTAAAAGATGTCGGCGAACATATACTTCATAGATCGCGTCGCCCATATAAGCCAGCGCCAGTCCATTTAATTGTTCAGCGTCCTCCATTTGTTCAAATTCCATCATTCTTTTATCCTCTTTTCCATCTCGTCCCTTGCGGCGTATCTTCCAAAATAATATTCATATTCTTTAATTGATCCCTAATTTCATCCGCCAGCTGAAAATTGCGCTCCTTGCGTGCTTGGTTCCGCTTTTCAATCAGCTGCTCGATCTCTTCATCCAGCCACTCATTCACTTCCAGCTTCAATCCCAAGACGGAAAAGAGATCTTCGAATTCTTTCATAAACGTGGAAATGACTTTTTCAGACGTATGTTTCTCCATCAAATAGTAATTGGCTTGCCGAGACAGTTCAAACAAAACCGAAATGGCGTTCGCCGTGTTGAAATCATCATCCATTTCCTTCACAAACTCATCGTGAAGCTTTTGAATTTTTTCCATCCATTCATGATCATTTTCGGTTAAATTGGTACTGGCTTCTTTCCTGTGTTTTAAATTTTGATAAGAAGTTTTCAACCGTTCCAGCGATGTTTTAGCGTTTTCCAGCAATTCTTCGCTGTAATTGATCGGATGGCGGTAATGGACAGACAGCATAAAAAACCTCAATGCGTCGGGATCATGCTTTTGAATAATATCATGGACCAAAACGAAATTTCCTAGCGACTTGGACATCTTCTCATTATTAATATTAATATAACCGTTATGCATCCAATAACGAGCAAATGTCTTGCCGGAAAGAGCTTCTGATTGAGCAATTTCGTTTTCGTGGTGAGGGAACGTTAAATCTTGCCCGCCCGCATGAATATCAATAGTATCTCCTAAATAATGGCGAGCCATCGCCGAACATTCAATATGCCATCCGGGACGTCCTTTTCCCCACGGGCTATCCCAAGAAATTTCGCCTTCCTTTGCCGCTTTCCACAACGCAAAATCAAGAGCGTCTTCTTTTTTCTCGCCAACCTCGATCCGGGCTCCCACTTTCAATTCATCAATGGATTGATGGGAAAGCTTCCCGTAGTCTTTAAACTTTCTCGTGCGGTAATAAACATCACCGTCTACTTCGTAAGCATAACCTTTCTCTTCCAACGTTCGAATAAATTCAATGATGATGTCCATATTTTCCGTAACTCGAGGATGAATGTCCGCCCGTTTGCAACCGAGGGCTTCTACATCTTCAAAATAAGCGTGGATAAACCGATTGGCAAGTGTTGGGACATCTTCTCCCAGTTCTCTTGCCGCCCGTATCAATTTATCATCCACGTCTGTGAAATTGGAAACGTATTGGACATCGTATCCACGAAATTCCAGATATCTTCGCACTGTATCAAAGACGATCGCGGGGCGGGCGTTTCCGATATGAATATAATTGTATACGGTCGGACCGCACACATACATTTTCACTTTTCCTTCTTCCAGGGGAACGAAGGTTTCCTTGCGTCTGGTGAGCGTATTATAAAGTTGAATTGGCATTTTCTTTTTCCCCTTTCCGCAGGTTTTCGATTTCCTCTCGAAGTCTTTTAATTTCCTGTTCCATTTCATGTATTCGATCAGAAATTGGATCCGGCAAATCACGGTGATTTAAATCTTTTTTGATCTTCTTTCCATTTTGGACGACAATTCTTCCGGGGATACCAACCACCGTGGAGTTCGGGGGAACATCTTTTAAAACAACCGAACCCGCCCCAATTTTAGAATTCTCACCAATCGTGATCGAACCGAGGACTTTTGCACCTGTGGCGATCAACGCATTATCTTTAATGGTTGGATGGCGTTTTCCTTTTTCCTTCCCTGTGCCGCCGAGAGTAACACCTTGATAAAGTGTCACATTATCACCAATTTCACAAGTCTCGCCAATCACAACTCCCATTCCATGATCTATAAATAATCTGCGGCCAATTTTGGCTCCAGGATGGATTTCAATTCCGGTAAAAAAACGGCTTATTTGCGAAATCACTCTCGCAAGAAAATAAAACTTTCTTTTAAACAAAGCATGCGCAATTCGATGAGCCCAAATGGCGTGCAAGCCAGAATAAGTCAAGATGACTTCAAGATAGCTTCTTGCAGCTGGATCTTGTTCGAAAACCACTTCAATATCTTCTTTTAATGTTTTAAACATTCAGCTCTCCTCCTTTACATTCATGATTTTGTACAGCTAATTACTGCTCTTGCTTCCTTATCAAGATTGGCAATAAAAGCAGATCCTGTATTCGGCTATGACTTTTATTGTCGTTTATTAGGTGCTTTTTCTTCATCCCGATTTTTTATTTTCATGCAAAAAAGGAGACTAATTTGGCTAAGCATTTAGCTTTTTAAATAGCCAGCTGCAAACAAGAAACCCCCTCCCCTTTATGCAAAAAAGCGTCCCTGTAAAAGACAGAGACGCTTTCAGCGCGGTTCCACTCTGTTTGAGAACATCAGCCGACTGGCCTGTTCCCCAAACTCAATTCCTGTAACGGAGGCTGCCGCCGCATCTTACTTTAACCTTATCAGGCATTTCAGATGCGGACTCCGAGGTGCATTTCGAAAACCGAGAGGTTTAAACCACTTTCAGCCGATGATGGTTCTCTCTGTCAAACATCGGTTTCTACTTCTCCTCATCAACGCTTTATCCTTTATGGTATTCAATATATTGTTTTTCGAAAAATAATGTTAACGAAGAAGATTTTCAATTCGTTCAACCACTTTGTCTTTTCCGAGAAGCTCAATCGTGTTCGGAAGTTCAGGACCGTGCATTTGCCCCGTCACAGCCACACGAATCGGCATGAACAGCTTTTTCCCTTTATGGCCTGTCTCTTTTTGAACAGCCTTAATCGTCTTTTTAATTTCAGCAGCTTCAAACACATCGAGTTCACGAATTTTATTTAAAAAGGATTTTAGGACTTCCGGCACTTGCTCTTCGGAAAGAATGGCCTTCGCGTCTTCATTATACTCAATTTTATCTTTAAAGAACAGCTCGGATAGCTCTACAATTTCCGCTCCATAACTCATTTGTTCTTGATAAAGAGCGATTAATTTTCTTACCCATTGTTCTTCATCCGGAGACAAGTTTTCCGAAACGCGACCCGCTTTAATAAGATGTGGAAGAGACAACTCCACTACCTTGTCCAATTCCAGCTGTTTCATATATTGGTTATTCATCCACATAAGCTTTTGCTTGTCAAAAACAGCAGGAGATTTAGAAAGACGGGCCGGGTCAAAAATTTCGATGAACTCTTCTCTTGAGAAAATTTCTTCTTCTCCTTTTGGAGACCATCCCAATAATGCAATGAAATTAAACAACGCTTCCGGCAGATAGCCAAGTTCTTCATACTGTTCGATAAACTGAATAATGGATTCATCGCGTTTGCTCAATTTCTTGCGGTTTTCATTGACGATCAAAGTCATATGACCAAATTTCGGCGGCTCCCAACCAAAAGCTTCGTAAATCATCAATTGTTTAGGCGTATTAGAAATATGGTCATCACCGCGGAGAACGTGAGTCATGCCCATTAAATGATCATCGATCGCAACCGCAAAATTGTATGTCGGCATTCCGTCTTTTTTCACAATGACAAAATCGCCGATTCCGTCCGATTCAAAAGACACATGGTCTTTGACAATATCATCAAATTCATATATTTTTCCTTCTGGCACGCGAAAACGAATGCTAGGCTGACGTCCTTCCGCTTCCAAAGCTTCCTGCTGTTCTTTTGTTAAATGGCGGCATTTACCCGAATATCTCGGCATTTCTCCTCGGGCAAGCTGAGCTTCCCGTTCTGCTTCTAATTCCTCTTCCGTACAATAACATTTATAAGCAAGACCTCTTTCTAACAGGTCTTCATAATATTTTTTGTATATATCCGTGCGTTCCGACTGACGGTATGGCCCATATGGACCGCCGATATCAACGCCTTCATCCCAGTCCATTCCAAGCCATTTTAGATATTTTAACTGACTTTGCTCGCCGCCTTCTATATTCCGTTTTTGGTCGGTATCTTCAATCCGGATCACAAACTTTCCGCCTCGGCTTCTGGCGAATAAATAATTAAACAATGCGGTGCGTGCATTTCCAATATGCAAATGTCCTGTCGGGCTCGGAGCATATCGCACACGTATTTCACTAGCCATTATTTGAATGCCTCCTCTTGAATTCAAACGCTAATCGATTCGATGTATGTTTCTGCCGCCGTTGTTTCGACTCTTTTGCTGAAAAAGCAGAAAACAGAAACTGCCATCTATCCTGATCAATAAAAATTCTCTATACGTTTTCTTCCTGTAGTATTTTATCATCTTTGCCTTATTGAATAAAGGTTATTCTCATTCTTTCTCAATCAGGACCACAGCCAAAGAAGCAATCCCCTCGCCTCTCCCGGGGAATCCCAGTTTTTCCGTGGTCGTAGCTTTGATATTTACTTGGCTGATTTCTGCTTCTAAAATTCTTGCAATGTTTTCCCGCATTTGTCCAATGTAAGGGGCCATTTTAGGCTTTTGAGCGATGATAGTGCCATCGACATTGCTCAATCGGAACCCCTTTTCTTGCACCAATTTCCATACATGGGAAAGCAAAAAAGATGAGTCAGCATCTTTAAAAGCAGGATCTGTATCAGGAAAATGGGATCCTATATCTCCTTCTCCAATAGCCCCTAAACAGGCGTCTGCTATGGCATGCAGCAAAACATCCGCATCTGAATGACCCAGCAGTCCTTTTTCATAAGGAATATGGACACCGCCTATTATCAAAGGCCGGTTTTCCACCAATTGATGAACATCAAATCCTTGTCCCACTCGAAACATTTCTTTTAACTCCTTTGTCATTGTTCATTCAAACGTTTGTTTAAAATAGCTTCAGCAAAAAATAAATCTTCTGGAGTCGTCAATTTAATATTATCATAATCTCCTTCGACAATTTGAACCGGAATTCCAAGCCTTTCTACTAAGGAAGAGTCATCCGTGCCTAGAAAAGAATCCCGTTCTGCCGCTTCGTGTGCCTCTAACAAAATTGGCACACGAAAAGCTTGTGGCGTTTGTACTGACCACAAGCTTGATCGATCAATCGTTTCAGACACCAAACCATCTGCCCCTTTTTTGATCGTATCTTTCACAGGAACAGCAGCGATCGCAGCAGGAAACTCCGTTAACCGATCCACTAATCGATGAATGACGTTGATGGTGATAAAAGGACGGGCTCCATCATGGACAAGAACAGCCTTACAGTTTTTTAACATATTCAAGCCGCTTCGAACACTATGCTGTCGTTCTCGCCCGCCCGCAACGATGGACTGAACCTTTGTAATTCCGTGTTGTTTCACCAATGATAAAAATATTTCCTTTTCCTCTGGTTGAGTGGCTAAAATAATCCCTTCACACCAAGGATCGCTTTCAAAAACTTTTAAAGTATGAACAATCACCGGCAAGCCGCGCAATTCCATCAACAATTTGTTCTTTTTGGCTCTCATCCGTTTTCCTTGCCCGGCTGCCGGAATGACTACTTGATAATTCATACTTATCCAACTCCATTATCGCTTATAATGCTTTTTCTAATAATTTAGGTTTGGCAAAAATCATTCGTCCCGCAGATGTTTGCAAAACGCTTGTGACTAGAACGTCAATTTGTTTTCCGATAAAGTCTTTTCCTTCCTCTACCACAATCATGGTTCCGTCATCTAAATAAGCAACGCCTTGATTATGTTCTTTCCCATCTTTAATCACTTGAACGTTAATTTCTTCACCCGGAAGAACAATTGGCTTCACGGCATTAGCTAAATCATTAATATTCAAAACCGGAACTTTTTGAAATTCACATACTTTGTTTAAATTATAGTCATTTGTGACAACGATTCCGTTCATTACTTTTGCCAGTTTCACAAGCTTGCTGTCCACTTCTTGGATTTCTTCAAAATCTCCTTCGTAAATCTGAACTTCAATTGGGAGTTCTTTTTGAATTCGGTTTAATACATCCAGCCCTCTTCGTCCCCGATTTCTTTTCAGCGCATCCGCCGAATCGGCGATATGCTGAAGCTCTTCGAGAACAAATTGAGGGATCACGATCACACCTTCCAAAAATCCAGTCTGGCAAATATCCGCAATTCTGCCATCAATGATGACACTCGTATCCAAAATTTTAAATGTTTTCCGTTCAGGCGATTCGGGCTCGCTTTCCTTTCTTCTGCTTACTCTATTCGACGTAAATAATGCTTTGATTTCATCTCTTTTCTTAAAACCCACTTGAAAACCTAAATACCCTAAAAGCAAAGTCAAAAAAATCGGGGCAACTGTATTAATGATGGGAATTTCAATTTTGTTGAGCGGGATCCCTAATAAATAAGCGACAATCAACCCCACAATCAGCCCAACACATCCTGATATCATATCCACAACCGGCATTTTAACCAACCGGTCTTCGATCCATTTTACAAAATTCACAACATAATCCACAGCCCAGAAAGTCAATAAATAAAATATAATGGCTCCTAAAACAGTAGTTGTGTATGGATTGTACAATAATCTTGCCTCAGGCAATTTCAATAAATGAAATAATTCCGGCAAAACAAACAGACCTAATGTTCCACCCAAAATGATAAAAATGGCTTGCACAATACGTCTTAGCATGTACAACATTCACCTCCTCTTTACCATTATAAACACTTTTCTTTTATTATAACCTTTGCAAAGAGAATAATTTTTTATTATAACATAGATGAAAAATTTTCTTTACATTTGAAAAATTTGCCGGCTAAATTAAGGAAAATCTTAGTAACTTGAGAGTAACATCACACAATGCAACTGTCAATTTAAATGAATGCCTCTCTCTATAATTGACGATCAGCTAACATTTGATCCTTTATTAACTTTAATCCTTCTTTTATTTTTCGCGCCCGCACTTCTCCAATCCCTTCTACGTCATCTAGTTTATCGACATCCGCTTTCACAATTTCCGGCAGCCATTTAAACTTTGAAATTAAATTTTCGATGATGACGATAGGAAGGCGCGGAATTTTTCTTAAAGCGCGATAGCCTCTGGGACATATTCCTTCTTCGATCGGAACGTGGCCCGAAAAACCAAGAAGCTTTAATAAAACCGAATCATCCAGCAGTTCATTCGTCACCAGCTCTTGAAATTTGGAGAGCACTTCAAACGGTTTAACTTGACGGTCTTTTGAATAGTCGCGAATAATCAGCATGGCTTCGTCTTCCATGTCAGACAGCAATTCATTCATCTGCAGTTGTATCAGACGCCCCTCCACGCCAAGCTCGTTTAAATAAGCCAACAATTCCTTTTTAATCCGCAGAACCATTTCAATTTTATGGAGAACTTGCAAAACATCGCTATATGTAACCAATTCCTCAAATTCCAGCATGGTCAAATTGGCAATGGCTTGATCGAGGACCATTTTATATTTTTCCAAAGTTTGTATGGCTTGATTCGCTTTAGTCAAAATGACTCCAATGTCTTTTAGCGCGTAACGGAACTTTCCCTGATATAAAGTAATGACATTTCTTCTTTGTGAAATCGCAATGACTAATGAATTCGTTTGCCTGGCGACTCTCTCAGCCGTCCGATGGCGCATCCCCGTTTCCGATGAAGGAATGGACGAATCAGGAGCAAGATGGGCATTCGCCAAAATGACTTTGGTACCCGTTTCATTCAAAATAATCGCTCCATCCATTTTGGCCAATTCATATAAATTGCTCGGTGTGAAATCACAATCTATATAAAAGCCGCCATCTACCAATTCTTTCACTTTCTCATTGTAGCCCATGACAATTAGGCCGCCCGTTTTGGCTCTTAAAACATTGTCTATCCCTTCACGAATAGGTGTTCCAGGAGCCACTAATTTTAGAATATCTGAGATGGTTTTCTCCTTTTTATCCTCCATTCTCTATCCTCCCAACGCATACTCCAATGCTTCTTCTACTGTTGAAACTCCAATCACCTCTATTTTCCCTGGAGTATTCCAACCACCAAGATTATGGGCCGGAATAATGACACGGGAAAATCCCAGCTTTTCTGCTTCTCGCACTCGCTGTTCAATTCTCGTTACCCTTCTGACTTCGCCGGTTAATCCTACTTCTCCAATTATACAATCTGTTGATCGTGTCGGCTTGTCGCGGAAACTGGACACAATGCTGACAGCAACCGCTAAATCAATGGCAGGTTCATCAAGCTTGACTCCCCCAGCCACTTTTAAATAAGCATCTTGATTTTGAAGAAGAAGGCCGACCCTTTTTTCCAATACCGCCATTAAAAGAGACACTCTATTATGATCGATCCCTGTGGCCATTCGACGCGGATAATTAAAACTGGTCGGTGCTATCAATGCCTGTATCTCAACCAACACGGGGCGTGTCCCTTCCATAGAAGCAACTACCGTTGACCCCGATGCACTTTGCGCACGCTCCTCCAAAAAGATTTCCGACGGATTTTCCACCTCTATGAGTCCGGTTTCTTTCATTTCAAAAATTCCCATCTCATTTGTAGAACCAAAGCGATTTTTAACCGCTCTTAAAATGCGGTAAGAATGATGCCGCTCCCCTTCGAAATAAAGAACTGTATCAACCATATGCTCCAAAATTCTAGGACCGGCAATCGAGCCTTCTTTCGTTACGTGCCCTACAATAAAGATAGCCATTCCTTGGACCTTCGCCATTCTCATGAATTCGGCCGTACTTTCCCGCACTTGGGAAACGCTGCCCGGGGCGGAAGTAACTTCAGGGTGGTAGACAGTTTGAATCGAATCAATGATGACAAATTCCGGATTTAATTGATCGATCGCAAGGTTTATTAATTCCAAATTGGTTTCTGAATAGATATAGAGATTGCTAGAATCCACATTCAAGCGATCCGCACGCAGTTTGATTTGTTTCGCCGATTCTTCTCCGGATATATATAAAACTTTATGGCCCCCGCTCGCTAGCTGGCTGGAAATTTGCAGCAACAATGTCGACTTTCCGATACCCGGATCTCCTCCGATTAAAACAAGAGAGCCGGCGACGATTCCTCCGCCTAAAACACGGTTGAATTCTTTCATATTGGTTGTCGTTCTAGGCTCTTCCGTTGATTGTACTGTAATGAGCGGTGATGGCTTCGAAATCCGCGAAGATTCGGAATGAATAAATGTTTTCTTTTGTCGGCCCGTCATATCCACTTCTTCCACCATTTGGTTCCATTCCCCGCATCCGGGACATCTCCCCATCCATTTCGGCGATTCATATCCGCATGATTGACAAATAAATTTTGTTTTTTTCTTTACCATATGGATCCTCTTCCTTTATATTATGAAAACATTTGAACATTCATGTGAAACAATTCATTTCCTCTGGAATTTGCCTTACAGATGTGTGAGATTATTATAACAATCCAAGATAAAAAAGAGGTACACGGATGCTTATCATACGCGTACCTCTTGTTGATTTCCCCCTGGACAGACATCATCCTCAAATTTCCTTGGGAAAAGGTCTTTTATTCAAAAGCCTGATAACTCCCTGACCTGCTAACTGATAACTTTAACGAAGCCAAATAACTTTCGATATCTCCAGGCATCAAAGGGATGTTGTAACGGCTTTAGATCCGAATTCTTCCAGAATCGGGATAGGGTACTTTTTAGATGTCATTCCATTACTCCAATTGACGGTTGTTTTGTTTTTACGACGAATTCGTTATTTTCCACGTCAATCACGACATTTTGTCCTGGATGGATATTGCCTTTTAAAAGTTCTTCCGACAGCCGATCTTCAATATGTTTCTGGATCGCCCGACGCAACGGACGAGCTCCATATTCAGGATCGTATCCTTCTTCGGCAATTTTCTCTTTTGCTTTATCGGTCAGTTCAAGCTCAATATGCTGCTCTTTCAAACGTTTGGTTAATTGATCAGACATTAACGAAACAATCTGTTTCAATTGATCTTTTTCCAACGAATGGAACACAATAATTTCGTCAATTCGATTTAAAAATTCAGGACGAAATGCTCTTTTGAGTTCTTCCAGCACTTTCCCTTTCATATCTTTAAATTCCTGCTCGCCGTCCTGAATATTAAATCCAACATACTTGTTTTTCTTCAACGCTTCAGCGCCCACATTGGACGTCATTATCAGAACTGTATTCCGGAAATCAACCGTTCTACCTTTTGAATCAGTTAAACGGCCGTCTTCTAATACTTGAAGAAGAATGTTGAAAACATCCGGATGCGCTTTTTCAATTTCGTCTAGCAATATAACAGAATATGGCTTACGTCTAACCTTTTCTGTTAATTGTCCGCCTTCCTCAAATCCGACATAACCAGGAGGAGAACCAACTAAACGAGAAGTCGAATGTTTCTCCATATATTCTGACATATCGATTCGGATCATAGCATCTTCATCGCCAAACATGGCTTCCGCCAATGCTCTAGCCAGCTCTGTTTTCCCAACTCCGGTCGGTCCGAGGAAAATAAAGGAGCCGATTGGACGTTTTGGATCTTTTAATCCTGCCCGTGCACGGCGAACAGCTTTAGCCACCGCTTTTACAGCTTCTTCCTGGCCAATGACCCGCGAATGTAGAATTTCTTCAAGATTTAACAATCTTTCTGTTTCAGTTTGTGCCAATTTGGAAACAGGAATTCCTGTCCAGCTGGAAACAACTGTCGCAATATCTTCAACCGTCACTTCGCTGTTTTCTTTTCCTTGTTTTTCTTTCCAAGATTTTTTCGTTTCTTCCAACTGCTCGCGCAATTTTTGCTCAGCGTCTCTTAAAGAAGCTGCTTTTTCAAATTCTTGGCTTTGTACAGCTGCATCTTTTTCTTTTCTAATTTCTTCAAGTTTTTGCTCCAGTTCTTTTAAATTCGGAGGAGTGGTAAAGGAGCGTAATCTTACTTTCGAGCCTGCTTCATCAATAAGGTCAATCGCTTTATCCGGCAAGAAACGATCCGAAATATAACGATCCGATAATTTAACCGCCGCTTCAATCGCCTCATCTGTAATGGATACACGGTGATGTGCTTCGTAGCGATCTCTTAGCCCTTTTAAAATTTGAATCGATTCTTCAATGGTCGGTTCATCTACTTGAATAGGCTGAAAGCGTCTTTCCAAAGCAGCATCTTTTTCGATATATTTGCGATATTCATCTAATGTTGTTGCTCCAATGCATTGCAACTCGCCTCTTGCCAATGCCGGCTTCAATATATTGGATGCGTCAATGGCGCCTTCTGCTCCTCCCGCACCGATTAAAGTATGAAGCTCGTCGATAAACAAAATAATATTTCCAGCTTGCCGGATTTCATCCATGACTTTTTTCAAACGGTCTTCAAATTCTCCTCGATATTTCGTTCCGGCTACAACGGTCCCCATATCCAATGTCATAACTCGTTTATCACGAAGAGTTTCCGGCACTTCATTATTGACAATTTGTTGGGCTAATCCTTCCGCAATGGCTGTTTTCCCAACACCCGGTTCACCAATCAATACTGGATTGTTTTTCGTTCTGCGGCTTAACACTTCAATCACACGTTGAATTTCTTTACTACGTCCGATCACAGGATCAAGTTTTCCGTCGCGAGCAATAGCTGTCAAATCTCTAGCCAAGCTATCCAGTGTCGGCGTATTGGCATGGGCGGACGATCCTGATGCATGCCCATTCGTTTCATTGCTTCCTAAAAGCTGCAGCACTTGTTGACGAGCTTTATTTAAACTAATTCCTAAATTGTTCAATACGCGGGCCGCAACACCTTCGCCTTCTCGGATCAACCCGAGTAAAATATGCTCGGTTCCAACATAAGAATGTCCCAGTTTTCTGGCTTCATCCATTGAAAGCTCAATTACTTTTTTAGCCCTTGGCGTATAATGAATGGTTTGGGCGACTCCTTGGCCTTTCCCAATTAAATTCTCCACTTCATTCTGAATTTTTTCAGGGCTCAAACCTAAACCGTAAAGAGCCTTCGCCGCAATTCCTTCGCCTTCCCTTACCAACCCTAATAAAATATGCTCGGTTCCGATATTATTGTGTCCAAGACGGATTGCCTCTTCTTGAGCTAATGCCAGAACTTTCTGAGCCCTTTCGGTAAATCTCCCAAACATCATCTCTTTTCTCCTCCTTTAATATCCATGTTCCTGTCTTAATTTTTCCCGAATCAATGTCGCTCTGCGTACATCTCGTTCCTCGGGGCGAAGCGAAGCTCCTGCATACTGTTGCAAAAATCCCGGCTGAGTTAAAATCAATAATTCATTTAAAACATTCTTAGAAATAGTATTAATATAACCTAAATCTATACCTAATCTAACATCGGAAAGACATTGAGCTGCTTCTTTTGATTCAATAATACGCGAATTGGCCAACACTCCATAGGAACGGAAAATCCTGTCTTCCAATTGTATATGATTTGTTTTGACCAATGCTTCTCTAGCGGATCTTTCTTGATCAATAATTTGGGAAACAACGCTTATTAAATCGTTAACGATTTCCTCTTCTGATTTCCCTAATGTCAGCTGATTAGAGATTTGGAATAAATTCCCCACTGATTGGCTTCCTTCACCATAAATTCCTCGGACGACCAGCCCTAATTGATTAATTGCCGGAATGATCTGATTCATTTGTTGAGTCATGACAAGTGCCGGAAGATGAACCATGACGGATGCGCGAAGGCCGGTGCCAACATTTGTGGGACAACTCGTGAGATAGCCGATTTTTTCGTCAAAAGCATATGGAACTTTTTCTTCGATCAAATCATCAATTTGGTTGGCTTTAACTAAAGTTTCCTTTAATTGTAATCCAGAAGCCAGGCATTGTATACGAATATGATCTTCTTCGTTCACCATAATGCTGATATCTTCATTTTCTGACAAAAAAACAGCTCCGTAATTGGTACCTTCTGCGAGAAGAGGACTAATGAGATGCTTTTCTACAAGCACTCTTTTTTGAAGCGGCTGCAGTTCATTCATTAACAGCAATTCCAGAGGATTTTCATTCATCCCGGGAAACCTTTTTAAAGCTTCTCCCACTTCATGCACGACTTTCATCGCCTCATCGCCAGAAAAAACGGTAGGAAATTGATGATTTTCTAAATTCCGAGCCAGCCTGATTCGGGAACTCAATACGATGTCAGAGTGAGGGCCTTCGTTTTTCATCCAAGAACTTACAGCATGATTAATAAATTTCTCAAGAGACATGATTTTCTCCTCCCTCTTGATTGATTTGACTTTCAAGAGAGCGAATTTCATCACGGACTTGCGCCGCTTTTTCAAACTCCTCTTTAGCTACTAACGACTGAAGTTGCTGCTTCAAATGGGCAATTTTCTTTTTTAAGTGCAGGGCTCCTCCTTTTCGTTTAGGGATTTTGCCATGATGAGCATTATTTCCTCCATGTAGTCGTTTTAATATAGAATCTATATGGTCCGCAAACGTTTTGTAACAATGCGAACAGCCAAATTTCCCTGTATTCACAAATTGTTGAAACGTCATATGACAATAGTCGCATTGCAATTCATCCGGCTGAACAAAAGGATTCTGATCTACCTTTTGAAAAACAGGCTCAACGTTAAACAATCCCGCTAGAAGGTTGTTAATGGAAAACCCTTGGCTTCCTCCAAAAAAAGAAAATTCCCCTTTTTCTTTTGCACAATGCTCACACAAATGAAATTCTGTTTTTTCTCCGTTAATGATCTTTGTGAAATGAAGAGTGGCTGGGCGCAGATGACATTCCTGGCATATCACAATATTCACCTCTCCATTACTTGAATTTTAAAGTTAAAAGCATCGCCTTAAGCATTCTCGCTCTTAACTCGTCCCGCTCCGGCAAATCAATATATAAAACAGAGCGATCCATAACACTGATCATAATTTTGGCTTCCCTTTTGGAAATAACCTCTTCTTCCACTAATCTATATACAATCTGTTCGGCGTTCGCTTGAGAAATTCGATTCCCGACTAAGGAAATCAACTGGTCTATTAAGTGGGATTGATCATGAGTCTGAACTTTCATGATGCGTATATATCCACCGCCGCCTCTTTTGCTTTCCACTAAATAGCCTCTTTCAATCGTAAATCTTGTGTTTATCACATAATTAATTTGAGAAGGGACACATTGAAATTTATCGGCAATTTCACTTCTTTTTATTTCTACAATTTCACTTTCGCTCATTTCTAAAACTTTTTTTAAGTAATTTTCAATAATGTCCGATATGTTTCTCACCAAGCCTCCTCCTCTTCTGACTTTGACTATATTTGACATTAATTATAACGGAAATAACTCTTGTTTGGCAATTTTTAAGTATGTATGATCCGCTTTTTCATAACAAAAAAATGAATGCTGCAAATCGACTTGCCGCAAAAGCCAAGAATCCCTTCACGACATTTCTCTTTTCAATTATTTTATTCTTACGATCAATAATGTTAACAATTCTCGGCCATTTTATTCTTTTTTGGCGCAAAAAGAAAAGAACAAATTAAAAAATACTAGATTTTGCTCGATAATCGAGTAGGAAAAAAGGGGATTAGCCCCTCCTGTCCGATAGACGGCGTTTCAATGAAATTTAACGCAAATAAATTGCTCCCATTCTTGGTGCACAAAAAAACCCATTACGATTGTAATGGGATTTTCTGCCTGGCAGCGTCCTACTCTCGCAAGGGGAATCCCCTCACTACCATCGGCGCTGAAGAGCTTAACTTCCGTGTTCGGGATGGGAACGGGTGTGACCTCTTCGCCATCGCCACCAGACGGTATGAA
>Ga0207866_1000459_pt1 | contig 59264 bp, 48 predicted proteins | sample HigsolmetaAR203D_FD_184835 | JGI IMG/M metagenome (GOLD analysis project Ga0207866, IMG submission 184835) | Ionic liquid and high solid enriched microbial communities from the Joint BioEnergy Institute, USA - AR20-3-D (SPAdes) (version 2) ...
CTGAATCGCCGATCCTTGCCTCACGGTCCGGAAAAGGAAAACCGGCTCGGTCACAAGACCGAGCCGGTCAACCCGTGCGATTATCACATCATGCCTTCTCACCGTTCTCCCTTTCCTCCGGCAGCGGATAGCGCGTCAGATCCGGCAGCTCATCCCGCGTCACCGTGAACGGGTGGTCGTAAAATTTCCGGAGCATCCATCGCTCCGTGTACTTCTCTCCGACATCCCATTCGCCGTCCTCCCGCCGTTCGCAGACAAACGAACCGTACCAGGTGCAGTTCCAGGCCCAGGGCGCGCCGTCGGCGATCATCCGGTCCGGATCGGGCAGCGGGCCGTTTTCCGTCAGCGCGATGATTTTGTTCCCTGCCGTATAGCCCAGCGCCTGCCTGAACCGATCGGCGTGCGATACGTACGTCCGCTCCGGCGGATAGATGTCCTCCCCGATGATGTCCACGTATTCGTCGCCCGGATACCAGTCCCCGTGCTGGCCGTTCCAGACCCAAATCAGGTTGCGCAACGCGTGCTTCTTCGTCAGCCGTTCGAACAGGATCCGCCACAGCTTGACGCACGGTTCCGGACCTCTGGCGCCCCACCAGAACCAGCCGCCGGAAGCCTCGTGCAGCGGCCGCCAAAGGACGGGTATCCCCTCCGCTTCCAGCCGCTTCAGCCGCGCGGCAATCGCGTCAATGTCGCGCATGAGGAGGCCGAACGCCTCGGACGAGTCGTCGCCGAGCGCCGCCGCGATGTCGAAGGTCGTCGCCTCCGTATAGAACCCGCGGTACCATCCGCGGTCCGGCGGCTCGTCGATCAGGCCGGCCGGCGCATTCCAATGCCAGCAGAACGTCACGATGCCGCCCTGGCGCCACCACGCGATCGCGCGCTCAGTGTCCGTTCCGACCGTTCCCCGCTCGACGCGGGACGGCGAATCGTTCATGAAGTCGAATCCCCCGACGGCCGGATATTTGCCCGTCGCGCGGAAGATGACCTCCATCTCCGGCGTCGCGTCGATGCCGATTTGCTGCCCGGTCAGCATCCGCCGGCCGTAGATGTCGCACAGATAAGCCATCAGGCGTCTGGCGTTCTCCGAAGCGCCAGGAGTCACCAGCGTCGGCTCGACGTCCAGCCGGCCATGCAAATGTGCGTTCATTCAACAGCCCTCCCCGTGTCTCAGCATGAAAAAGGCGGTCCGGCCGCGGCTCCCGGCCGCGCTCCGAACCGCCGGACCATGCGCCGGCCCCCGGCCGATCAGCCGACGACGCCGGTGCGCTCGACGCTCTCGACGAAGTAGCGCTGCACGAACAGATACATGATGATGAGCGGCGCGATCGCCATCAGGATGCCGGTGTCCACGATCATCGCCGCGTGGTTCGGATCGGCCCGGGCCTCCGTACCGACGATGCCGAGCAATTGCGGCAGCTTCTGGTTCACGTTCGCCGGAAGGGCGGCGATGGAATTCGCGATCAGCTCGCTGTTGTTCATGAACAGCGAAGCATAGAACGTGTCGTTGTACTGCCAGACGAATGCGAACAGCATGACGGTGATGATCGGCGGAATCGAGTTCGGCAGCATGATCGTCAGGAACGTGCGGATGCCGCCCGCCCCGTCGATCAGCGCCGCTTCCTCGATCTCCTTCGGCAGCCCGCGGAAGAACTGCCGGAAAATATAGATGTACAGCCCCGATTTCAGACCGACGCCCAGCGCCGCCATGATCAGGGAAGGCCAATACGTGTTGATCAGGTTGAGGCCTTCCCTGCCGGTGAACAACGTGACGAGACCCAGCACATCGAAACTCCGGAAATGCAGGTACATCGGCACCATGAGCGTGCTCGCCGGGACAAGGATCGTCAGCACGACGAACGCAAACAGCAGATTGCTTCCCGGAAACTTGAACCGCGCGAACCCGTAGCCGGCCAGCGCACTGGACACCGTCGCCAGCAGCGTCGTCAGGATGACGAACAGCAGCGTGTTCCTGAGCAGCGGCCAGTAATTGAGGATCTCCATCGCATGCTTCACGTTGTCCAGCGTGAAGTGGATCGGCACCATGTAGATCGTCGGATTGTAGATGTCCTCCGGACTCTTGAACGCCACCGAAATCCGTTCCAGAATCGGACGAATGATGATGAAGCCGATGCCGACGATGAGGACAAGCCGGAAGAACGACCAGAGCCATGCCATCGACTTGTTTTTGACACGATGGTAGCGGTACACGATCGCCTCGCTCTTGAGCAGTTTCGCATCCACGATCCGTTCCCTCCCTTCCGTCAGTTGTAGTAGAACACCCTTTTCGAGATCAAATATCCGATAATGATGAGCAGCAGGCTGACGGCTATCGTATAGAGCCACGCCATCGCCGCGCTCAGACCGAAGTTCTGCGACACGAACGCCGTCTGATAGATCCGCTGCGTCACCGGACTGTCGGCGAACGAATCGATGATCGTATAGATGACGTTCGTCAGGATGAGCGGGCTGACCATCGGGAACGTGATCTTCCAGAACGATTCATAGGCTGTCGCGCCGTCGATCTTCGCCACCTCGTACATCGAGGACGGCACCGACTGCAGCGCGGCGAGGAAGATCAGGATCTGCACGCCGGAACTGCTGATGATCTCGTAGATCCGCGTGATCGCTTCCGCGATGTACTCGACGAACCAGAGCGGAATTCCCGCGTTGCCCAGCATCCGGACGACCATCATCGGATCGAAGCCCATCTGCTGCTGCTCCAGCTCCTGCGCCGCCTCGGCGCTGCCGGTGAGCTGGATCAGGCCGGACACCTGCGCGGCTTCCACGGCGCCGGACGCCAGGATGACCGGCAGGAAGAAGATGGCCCGCGCGACCGACCTGCCGCGAAATTTCTGGTTGAGCAGCGTCGCCGTGAACAGGCTGAAGAACAGGATCATCGGCACATCGTACACCATCTCCAGAACGGACTGCGTCAGCACCCGGTTGAATTCCGGATCGACCGCGAGCGCCACCCTGAAGTTTTCGATGCCGTTGAACGCCAGCGTGAAGCCGTCCGGCGTCACCTGCAGCACGCTGAAGCTGAAGCGGACCGACTCGATGAGCGGCGTGAGGAACAGGAAGACGAATCCGATCAGCCACGGCAGGATGAAGAAGATCCCGAGCAGCGCCCGCCTCTGCGTCAGCGTCAATCTTCTATTGATCATCGGGAATCACCGCCCACCGTGAAATCTTGCGCTTCGATCCTGACACCGTCCACCGTCACCGCTTCGTCGGTATAGTTGACGTAGATCGCCGATCCGTTCGAGTAGCGGACCTCGATGACGCCGTCCCGGTGTCGGATATGTTCTTCAATCGTTTCCGTCCTCAGGGCGGCCAGCGCGTCGTTGAGCCGCGCGTACAGATCGGCCGCCTCGCCGATCCAGTCGGTGTAATGCGTCGAGAACATGTAGTCATACGGCGTGAACTTGAGCTCCGACGACGGCTCGTACGACCAGAGGAAATGCGGCGCCGCGCCGTATTCCGCCATGCGGAGCAGGTGATAGCGCGTATCCTGCTCGTTGTGCAGATTGATCGGCGAACCGGCGTAATCGGCGGAGCCGTGGACGACCATCTGGTAGAACGGCACCGTCTCGTCCACGATGTTGAACAGGCTCGACTCCATCGGCGCGTTCACGATCTGGTCCGCGTAGGGCAGCGCGTAGAAGTTGCCGCCGGTGATCAGCACGTCGCCGTAGCGCTCGCTCAGCTTCGCGAGCTGCTCCGCGGCGATGTTCTTCGCGTTCTCGCGGAACACGATCCGGTTCACCCGGTAATCGGCGTGAAGCAGATCGCCGAGATCCCGCAGCGACACCGCGTCGATGCCGTATTTGTCATACCCTTGCATGAACTTGTCGACGAAATGCGGCAGTTTCGCCGGCGACAGCAGCCAGTAATCGCCGAGGTTCGAATTCATCCGGTTCAGGGCGCGGTCGTACGGATGGCGCCACGCCTGCTCCCGCGTCACGAAGCGCGCCGCGTCGGCCGCCGGCTTGAACGTGAAATTGTCCCGCAGCACATGCTGCAGCGCGACGTCGGGGTAGAGACCGCCGCCCATCGCCTCGAGCCGTTCCGCGAGCTGCCGCAGCTCCTTCCTGCTGCCGAGCTTGCCGACCATGCTGACCTTCGACGGCAGCGTATGGCTCAGCCCGCCGTTGAACCAGCCGACATACCGCATCCGCACATTGCGGATGCCGCGGGATTCCAGCGCATCCACGATCTCGCCGGCCTCATCGACCGTCGTCATCGCCGTAATGCCCTTGTACGGCACACCGAGGAACGATTTGCGCTTGTCGATCGCGCCGAGCACGTCGACATAGAACGGCAGATCGCCTTCCTCTTCGATCGGATTCAGCTTGCCGGCGGCCCGCAGCCGCTCGCGGTACAGCTTCGCCATGCCGGAATAGGTGGCGTTCTTCCCCGACAGGAAGCTGAACCGGATTTGCATGTCCCCGGTGTAGCGGGCGTCCGTCAGCAACTGGATCTCCTCGACGCCCCGCGAGCCTTTGTAGAGCTCGAGCCAGTCTTCGCCGCGGAGCATGAAGCTGGCGTAGACGTAGTTGTAGCTGTTCTGGCGGCCGCTGACGTCCGCCGTGACGCTCGCCATCGCTTCGCCGAGCTCGATCTCCGCCAGCCAGGCATGGTCGCCGGACTTCATGCCGAACACCGGCAGCCGCGGATACTCCGCTATCTGCTTCCGCCGCCAGGCGTTGTCGTTCAGGTCGTCGCCGTAGATGCGCTGGCTGTACACCTCGGCGTTCTTCTTGCCGTTGTTCAGGTAGATCAAGCCGCCGGAGCCGTCCGGCACGAGCATGTAGCCCTGCTCCTCCGTACCGGCCGCGCCGAAAAATTTGAGCAGCTCGATGTTCCGGATCTTGAAGCCCTCCGACTCTTCGATTCGGCTTCCCGGCACGTGCACGACGAACGTATCGCCCTCGAGCCGGTATTCGACGACGACCGTGAAGCTCGGCTTCTCGGTCGCGGAACCGCCGATGCCGTTCTCCTCGTTGTCGTACGCCAGATCCTCCTCGGTGTAGCCGGCCTGCTCGAACGCGGTCAGGACGCGGCCGAGAACGAGCGGCCGCCCGACATACGCGTCGAGCCGCTCCAGCACCTCGGGGTTGTCCTTGAGCGGGGTATACGCCCGGCGGAGCGTCGACTTCGCCTGATCGTCAACCTTGTTGAAGATTTTCTCTTCGAAACGCGCCTTGCTGATCCGTTTCGGCAGCGCGTCGATGCCGACGTCGGCGTCCCCCAGCACGTAGGTGATCCGGATCCCGTTCTCGACGGATTCCGTCGTGAACTGCCCGTTCATCACGCTCATCGCATAGCTCGTGAACGTGTCGAGCTTGCCGAGGTCGTCCCGGAAATTCACCGTCAACTGCGAGGCGAGCGCTTCCTTCTCGTAGGGCGAGGCGACCGGATCGCTCTCCAGATCTTCCGGGCTGCTGCGCCACACTTTGCCGCTCCGTTTGTCCAACACGGCGATCGCGGCCGTCTCTTCCTGGTAATACAACACGAGCGCATCCGTCTCCGCGACCGGCTTCATGCCGGGCACGGCGTTCCGGTTGTCCGGCAGGAACGAAAGCCCGGACGCCTGAAGCGTCTCCGCGGCGGTCGTCGTGTAGCGGGCGACGTCGACCGCGGGAGCGCCCTTCGTCGAAATGTAGTACGTCACGGCGACGATGCCGGCGACCAGAACGAAGGCCGGCACCGCATACCATTTCCTGAGTCTGTTCACTGGTCCGGCCTCCTTCTATCGGAATAAGAGCTCGCGGTAGACATCGTAGACGAACCAGTACATATCCATCGCGATCGTGAGCGCGAGCGCGCCGAGGAAGACGATGATCCCCATCGCGATGACGGTCAGGATGAGCGTGAAGATCGCTTTCGTCACCGTGTACTGGTGAATCGTCATGTTGCCGACGAACAGCAGATAGAGGAACCAGATGGCGCCGAAGCTGTTCAGCATCCAGTAGAACGCCGTCTCTTCATTGGTCATGAACCGGCTGATGAACGTGAGCGGCAAATTGATGAGTATCATCGGCAACAGCGCGTAAGCCGTGGCGATGAAGATCTCCCGGAACTTGCCCTCCCCTTCCATCAGCGTCGTCACCGACCAGTTGGCGACGCAGAACAGGAAGAACGGCAGCACCGTATACAGCAGATCGTTCAGCGTGTTCAGGTAGCGGGGGTCGTTGAAATTGACGAGAAAGCCGGCGAACTGATTCATCAGCGACGTGGCGACGACCATCAGCAGCAGAATCACGAGCGCAACGCGCAATCTGCCCCGGTTCTCGTATTTCAGATCCCAGAACCCGTCATACGGATGGAACAGGATATGGAACGGGAATCGGATCCAGTCATGCTTCATGACCCGCACTCCTTCCAAGCCGTACTCTCCTCGCGATGCGGAAGGCGACGAACGCGGCGATCAGGATGACGGCCGTCGTCATGAACGCGCCGAAATGCTCCTGCATCACTTCCCTCCGATACCGCTTGAAGGCGATGGAGTAATATTTCCGCGACATGCCCAGCTTGAAATATTCCATCGCTTCCTTGTTCTCCTTCGCCATGAGCAGCGACTTGCCGATGCCGAGATAGGCGATGTCGTAGTTCGAATTGAGGCGGAGCACCTCTTTCCACAACTCGACCGATGCCGCGGTGTTGCCGTTGTAATGGAGCGCGGTCGCCTCGTGAACCAGCCTGCCGAACAGGGTCGGTTTGAAGATGACGATGTTGTTCTTGCCGCGGTCAAGCACAAGCAACCTGCCCTTCTGCCATTCGATCGCCACCGGCGTGTTGAACACGCCGAGCTGGGTGCCCCGGCCGCCGAACGCATAGAGCAGCTCGCCTTCGTCGTTGTAAGCGAAAATGCGCGCCCGGTTCGAATCCAGCACGACGTACATGCCGTCACCGATATACTTGATGTCGGTCAGCTTGGACGGCCCCGATTCGCGACCGTAAATCCGGTAGCGGACGTCGCCGACGTTCGGATAATGGCCGAACCGCTTGATGACGTCCTGGCCGAGCGGATTGATCCGCTTGATCGTCTCCGTTGATCCGACGTCGATGTTGGTCGCATACACGAACCCCTTGTGGTCGATGTCCAGGCTTGAGAACTCCGTCGGGATGAACAGCGCCATCTGCGACTTCTGGGCATCCGTCGCCAGCCAGCGCCACAGCCGGTCGGCCGCGCTCGGCTGCACCTTGATCGTGCCGACATAGCCGAGGAATTCGCCCGTCTCGTCGAATTGCATGATGCCTTCGTACACGCCGCGCGCGACGACGAAGATCCGGTCCGCCCGGTCGGCTGTGACTTTGAGCGGCGCGAATTCGAAGTTCGCAGGCAGCACCTCGGACTGCGGGTTCTCGACGATCTTGACGAGCCGGCCTTCCTGATCGAGCACGACGACGCGCCGTTTGTCCGTGTCCGCAATGTAAATCTCGCCGTCATCCGCCACGAAGAGGCCGTTCGGATTGGCGAACGTGTCCGGCGTTCCGTTGTTGTCGAACCCGTCGATGATGCGGGTGACGTTCCAGCGCTCATCCGTCACGACGATGCGGTTGTTGCCGCTGTCGAGGATGTAGACGACGCCGTCCCCGGTCACATAGATGTCGTTCGGCTGTTTGAAGTCGCCGACGCCCAGCGACGGGCCGTCCACGGTCCGCTCCGGCAGGAACGGCGCGGGCAGCGCCACCGCGTCCCTGTAATAGTTGTAGGTGTACGCTTCGTACGGCGCCGCCGCCTGGGCGACGGGCGTTGCGGTCATCGCCAACAGGGACAGGATCGCCGCAAGCAGAAGCGTTTTCTTCTTTCTCATGCGTCGATCCCCCCTCAGTCCTTCATGCCGGATGTCGCCATCGTCTCGATGATGCGGCTCTGCGAGAAGATGAAAATCGTGATCGGCACGCTCATCAGAATGAGCGCGACCGCCGCTCCGACGCCCGCGCGCGCGATGCCGCCCTGGATGATCTGGTTCGACGCGAAATGGAGCGTCTTGAGCTGCTCGCTGTAGATGAACCCGTTGCCGTCCGTCCCCCACAGAATCTGGAAGACGAGAATGATGAGCGTGAGCCACGCCGGCTTCACGTTGGGCATCACGATCGACCAGAAGATGCGGTATTCGCTCGCGCCGTCGATCTTCGCGGCTTCTAGCAGCGCGTCCGGAATCTGCTCCATGAATTGCTTCATCAGATAGAGCCCGAGCGAATAGGCGAATGCCGGCAGGATGACCGCCCAGTACGTGTCGACGAATCCGAGCCACGACATGACCATGTAGTTCGGAATCGCGGTGACCGCCGGCGAGAACATGAGCGACAGCACGACGATCTGGAACAGCACGGTCCGACCCGGGAACTTGTGTTTGGCCAGCGGATAGGCGGCCGCCGACGCGAAGAGCACATGGCCGAGGACGCCCATGCCCGTGATGAATACGGTGTTGAAAATGTAGCGCGTAAACGGCACCCACGAGTTGCCGAGCAATTCGACCAGATCGACGAAATTGTCCAGCGTCGGATTGCGCACGAACAACCGTGGCGGGAACAGGAAAATCTCGTCGAGCGGCTTGAACGCCGCGTTGATCGCGAAGACGAGCGGCAGCGCCATGAACGCGCCGAATACCGCCAGGAACAGGAACAGGAAGAAGCTTCCCAGGAAAGACCGGTTGATGCGTTTTCCGCGGCGCAAGGTCAGGATCATGTTCATGCTACTGTCCCACCTTCCTGAGAAGTCGCTGGACGATCAGGTTGGTGCCGACCATCAGGATGAACAGCACGGTCGCAATCGCGGACGCGAAGCCCATCTCGAACCGGATCGTACCGAAGTCGATAAGGTGCGTGACGATCGTCTCGGCCGCGTAGTTGATGCTCGGAAATCCGGCGATGTTGATGGACACGTCGGCGACGGCGAGCGATGTCGTAAGCTGGATGACGGCGCCGAACATGAGCTGCGGGCGCATGGACGGCAGCGTGATGTACCACAGCTCCTGCCAGCGATTGCGGACGCCGTCGACGGCTCCCGCCTCGTACAGCGTCTTGTCGACCGTTTGCAGGCCGGCGATGAACGCCAGGAAGCCGGTGCCGAGGCTGAGCCAGAGCTGGACCAATATGATGATGGCCAGGATGTACTTCTCCGTCTTGAGCCAGAGAATCGGCTCCAGAATGACGCCCAGCTTGATCAGGTACGCGTTCGCGATGCCGTACCGGTCGCCGGAAAAGATGATGTGCCAAATGAAATAGACGTTGCCCGAAATCGACGGGGCGTAGAAGACGAGCGTCATGAACGCCCGGAGCTTCGGCCCGAGCTCGTTGATGATCCAGGCGAAGACGAAACAGGCCAGATAGCTGATCGGACCGGTGATGGCGGCAAACAGCAGCGTGTTCTTGACGGCGATCAGAAACACATCGTCCTCGAGGAACAGCCGCGCGTAGTTCTGCCAGCCGATGAACCTCGGAAACTCCAGCATGTTGAAGTAGGTGAAGCTGATGAGCAGCGACATGAAGACCGGCAGCACGGTGAACGTAAAGAACAGCAGCATGTAGGGCGCCATCAGGATGTAGGAGTGCTTGTGCATCTTGATCTCCCGCTTCCTGACGGCCCACCACGCGCTCATGCGCGGCCGCTTTCCGGTGCCTGCCGGTGCCTGCTGTTCAATCGCGATATTCGCCACGTTCTTTCCCTCCTTTACTCCGGCAGGCCGAATTCCTTGCGCTTCGCGCGGATTTCCTCATGGATGTACTCCACATATTCGATGATCGTCTCCCGCGGCTCGTTGTTGCCGTTGACGACGACCCGGTAGAACGCGTTGATCAGGTGGCGTCCGGTGAAGTAGCCTCCCGGCACTTCCGGAATCCCCCGCACCCACTGGAACTGCTCCTTCAGGTTCGTGTAGTCCTGAACCGGCCAGGGCAGGCTGTCGAGCGCCTCGATGTTGGCGGTCGGATAGCGCGCCGCGGCGCCCATCAGCGCTTCCATCTCGCGCCCGAACTTCGTCTGCGTCTCGGCGGAGGTCCACCATTTCATGAACTCCCAGGCCGCCTCCTTGTCCTTCGCGTCCCTCAGCATGATCGTGCCGACGCCGGTGCTCGTCACGTCGTGCCGGACCGAGCCGTCCTCCTGCACCGTGCCCGGAACCGGCGCGAATCCCCACATGCCGCGGATCTCCGGCGCGAAGACGGTGAGCTGGTTGTAGATCGTATAGTCCCAGATGCCGATCGGCATCTCGCCGGTGCGGAAGCGGTTCGCGAAGTCGAATTCGCGCTCCAGCTTGTAGTCGGTGTAGAATTCGGTCCACATCTTGAACGTCTCGACGGCGACGGGCGAATCAAGCCCCGACGCGCGGCCGCCGTCGCGGTAGAATTCGCCGCCGTTCTGCATCAGCAGCGCCGCAAACAGCGGGTTCGGCGGCAGGTTCTCGCCCGGATAGGACGGCGTGACGACGAGCGGCAGACCGAACTGCATGTTGTTCTTGTTCAGGACGGCGAGCAGCGCCGCCACGTCTTCCCAGGTCTCGGGGACTTCGAGTCCGAGCTCCTTCAGGATGTCCTTCCGGTAGAACAGCATCGGGAACGTCTGCGTCTCCGGAAGCGCGTACACGCCGCCTTCATACGTATACGGCACGAGCGCGCTGGGCCGGAACCGCTTCGCCACTTCCCCGAAGTCGGGAAATTGGGTCAGATCGACCGTCGCATTGCGCATCGCGTAGTTGACCGGAATGTCGTTCGAGATCTGCATTGCGACGTCCGGTCCCTGACCCGCCAGCGTGGCGGGCAGCAGGTTCTGCATCTGCACGAGCTGCAAATTGACGTTGATGCCCGTCTGCGGCGTGAACGTCTCGTCGATCATCTGCTTCAGCGTGTTCGCCTGGTCGCGGCCGCTGCCGATCCAGACCGTGATCTTGCGCTGGGCGTTTTCGTCGACGATGTTGCCGATCGTGTTGTAGTCGATGATGAACGAATACGCGAACGTCAGAATCTGGTGCTTGATCTCGCTGAGCCATCCCTTGCCCGCTTTCGGGAACCGGACGTCGGGCGAGGCGACGTAAAGCTCGTCGATCTCGAGCGGCATTTCCCGCGCGGTGAGCAGCCAGGTGCCGATGCCGCCGGTGTTCACCTTGTAAGCGATAAGACGACGCGGAATCGTATCCGGATCGTCGATCATTTCCTCGAGCTGATGGTACATCGTCTTCAGCATGGCCTCGGAGTTGCCGCTGCCGCCGGACAGACGGCGCAGCTCGTCGCTGATCCGCTTCAGCCGGTCGTGCTCGAATTGGAACGTCTCGAGCAGATTCGGAATCTGGATGTGCACCCGGTAGTCGCGGAACTGGTCGGGCGACGCGCCGGTAATCATCAGAATCTTCCGGTACATGCTGTTCAGATTGAGCAGGCTGTCCTCGACTTCGCGGATGAGCGCGGCGAACTCGCCGAGCGTGTTCTCCAGACGGATCGTGTTCTTCCCTTTGTTCAGCTTGACGAGGTAAGCCTCTTCCCCGTCGCCCACGACATCGAGCCGGTAGCCGCTCTTGAACTTGAACGCGAGGCGCTCCGCTTCCTTGAACGGAACCTCGTCATTCACGTAGAGCCTGCGCGTCGAATAGATGCCGCGGACGAAATTTTGCTGCGCTTTGAACGCGATTTTGTAGAGGCCGGTCTCGGGCACTTCCACTTCCCATTCGATCCATTGCCCCGGGATGCGCCAATTGTAGCCGCCGATCGTGTTGATGCGCACCTTCGACGGGCTGTACGGCGTAACCGCGGACGTCGAGCGCTCGGTCTGCGGATAGAGCGTCGGCGACGATTTGGCCGTCGCATCCTCGCCCTGGACGGTAAGCAGAAAGCCGGACGTCTCCCGAAACCCCTCCGCGCGGTACCGTTCGAGAACCTCCGAATAGGGGGCCGGCGCCTTGTACTGGAACAGCTTGAGCCGCCGGATCACCATCGGTTCGCGCGACGAAACGAGCGAAATCGTATGGCGGCCGGCCGTGAGATAGAACCGGAACGGTTCTTCGTAGTAGCCTTCGTAGTCTTTGAACAGCATCTCGCGCCATTGGGGCTTCTCGATTTGCTGCGGCCGCAGATCGTTGCCCCGGTTGTCGCGCTTCACTTCGTCGTACTGGTTGTCCCATACCCGGTCAAACTGCAGGTAGGCGGCTTCCTCGAACGGCACTTCGCCGTCGATCATCAACATCCGTTCGATACTGGAGCTTTTTCCCTCGATCGGATAGTACAGGATCGAGATATGGTAAAGCCCGCTCTCCGGAATGTCGACGGTCCAGTCCACCTGCCCCTGCTCGCCGGTCAGCAGCGATTCGCCTTCCTGGCCTTCGAATCCGTCAAGCACTTCAAAGCCTTCACCGTGGACGGCCTGATATCGGGCGGCATCGATCACGATTTCCCGCTCCGGAAGTGCAGCGCTTTCATACCGGGCCAAATATTCGTCGTATTCCGGCCGGCCGTCAACCAAATCGTACAGATCATCAACATCGGCCGTCAGAACGGACGACGGCCCGCCGTCGTCTTCCTCGGCCCGGACGAGCGGACCGGACGGCAGCAGTCCGAACGCCGTTACGGCGCACAGCGCGGATATTGCGATGTTTCTGAGCCGTGGAATCCCTTTCAAAGTCAGCCCTCCCAATCCGGTAAAACGGATTGCGCCATCCCTTCATCCCGGCGCCGTCCGTTTGCGTCGAAAGTCGGACCCGTCTGCAAATCAAACGGCGAACCCGCAAGCTGGCTTGCCCGTCCGCCGTATGCGAGCGCAACGTCATAACTCCCGACGATGTCGCAACTGCATAACAATCGTATCATCGAACCAAACAACAGTCAATTATTTGTTTGGTTTTGTTTTCTCCTTAATGCGCCCTTTTTCATAGAAGCGGCATACCGTCTTGCATTTATTGTTGTGCGGAAGTCATGGATTCGGTGTATGTCGATCTAGCGGAAGGCGGCGGATGACAATCGGTCGGAAAGCACGATTCTTAGCCTGTGCAACCAAACAATCATAACAAGAAGGGGTGCACCATGTTGCGCGGTACACCCCTTCCCCGTCGTCATTCGGCCGGCGACGATATTATCTTACCTTCTCGAGAGCGGCTTCGGCCGTCGGTTTATGCTTCTCGATGGTAGCGGATACCGATTGGTTCTGCATGATGATTTCGTCCATGATGGCGTAGAACGGGAAGTCCGGAATGCCTTCTTCGAGCGAGAGGCGACCCGTGCCGTTGATATGCTGCAGCGCCATGTCGATATCCTCCTGCGTCTTGAAGCGGGACTCCAGCCAGTCTTGACCGAGATATTCGGCCGTCGACTCGAAGTCGAAGCTTTGCTCGAAGATCGAGTAGACGATTTGCGGATCCTTGACGCCCTTGAGCATGAACCAGGCGTTCTGGGCCGTGTTCGCATACGTGGTCTTGCCGTCGGATTGCGGGCCGGCCGGGTTCGGCACGACACCGACTTCGAAGGTCAGGTCGCCCATGTTCCAGTCATAGTTGACCGACATGAGGACGTCGCCGTCCTTGAACGTGTTCGTTTCGTTCCAGTCCATCTTGTTGCCCGTCTTGACCTTGACGACATTCTCGACGTTGTACAGGCGATTGACGAATTCCAGTGCTTCGATCATCTTCGGATCCGTCATGCCGAGCGTCAGGTCTTCGTTGACGAACAGCGCGCCGTTCGTTGCGCCGAAGTGGCGGGCTGCGTCAGCCGCCCAGCCGGCATAGCCGAACGTGTCGAGCGTGCCGTCGTTGTCCGTGTCGCGCGTTGCATCCTTCGCCAGCTGCAGGAACGTTTCCCAGTTCCATTGGCCGGCATTGTAAAGTTCTTGCGGATCTTTCACGCCGAGCCGCTTCACGAGGTCGCGGTTGTAGTACATACCGACGATCGAAACGCCCGGTTCGCCGAAAGCATACTCATCGCCGCCGATCGGCGTCAGCTTCCTCATCAGGCGTTGTTCGTTGTTGATGTCATCCGTTGCGCTGGTGAATTCGCTGAGCGGGAGCACCAGGCCTTGCTTGACGACCGGGATCGCCCGCTTGACTTCCATGATCGCGATGTCGGCGAACGGCTCGCCCGCGAGCGTGGACGTCGTCAGTTTGTCCATGTATTCTTCAAACGGAACGTTGATCCATTCGAACGTGAAGTTGTACTTCTGCTCCAGCTCGGCGATCTTGTCGAGACGCGCCTGCTCGTCGACCGTGTTGCCCGCCGGCTTCGGATCCCACCATGCGGCGACGCGGATCGTCCGGCCGCCGAGGTCGATCGGAGCGGGCTCTTCAGCCGCCGGTTCCGAGCTGCCGCTGTCCGAGCTGCCGGAGTTGCTCGAACTGTTGCTCGTGCTGCTCGAGCTGCTGGAGCTGCTCGAACTGCTGTCGCTGCCGCTGTTTTTGCTTCCGCCGCCGCACGCAGCCAAAACCAGCATGACTGCGATCAAGAGCAGCGAAAGCACTTTCATTTTTTTCATCGCCAAACCTCCCACAAATAAGCAATTTGGTCTGTACGCGCCGGTCAACGGCGCTCGAGCGGCCGACAGAAATCGGCCGATCCCCCGAGGAAACGTTTACATCGTTCAGCCCGAAATTACGGTTACGCATCACCACCGCAATCCAATTTCGGATTGTTTGCAAAACAATCATAGCATCGCGGACATTTTCAGTCAATCATATTTTGGTTTGTTGCGCAATATGTTTTGCATATTGGTTGTTTTTGTTTTTCTGAATGCGCTCGTTTGTTATGTCCAAAAACTGCAAAGCGGCTCCTCCGGACCGGATATCGTCCGGAGAAGCCGCGCATCGCGGAAATCCTTCGGGATGCCGGAGACCGATGCGGCGCAACGCCTTGTTTTGCGGCAATGCCGCAAGCCGTTAAGACGAAGGGTTGCCGCCAAGGGCGTAATGTTCGCGGATGATCACATCGCCGTAGAGCAGCTTGCGCTCGACGGCCGAATCCGGGTTCAGGATCCGCCACAGCATCTGGTCGACGGCGCGCATGCCGAGAAGCTCCTTGTTGACGTTGACCGTGCCGTAAATCGGGTGCGTCGTGTTCGTATTGTCGAAGCCCGTAACCGCGCAGTCGCGCGGCACCTCGAAGCCGCGCTTGCGCAGCTCGTCGATCATGAACTCCGCAATCGTGTCGTTGACGCAGACGAACACCTCCGGCAGCTCATCGAGCGGAAGCTCGGGAATCAGTTTGTACAGGCGCTCGTTCGCGTCCGGACCGATCAGCGCGGGTTCCTGCTTCAGCTCGATGCCGTAGCTTTCCAGCGTCGCCCGGAATGCCAGCCAGCGCTCGAAATAGCTCTGCGCGTCGCCCACCGTGCCGACGAACTGGAACTTGCGGTATCCCTTGCCGATCAGCTTGGTCGTCAGATCCTTCATGCTGTTGTAGTTGTCCGTGAAGACGGTGTCGCAATGGAATGCCGGGTCCGCGTGGTCGACCATGACGACCGGAATATCCAGGCGGCCGATTTCCAGCAGAATCGGCGTCGAGATCGTGCCGATCGTGATGATGCCCTGGATCGCTTCCGGCTTGACAAGCGAGAAGATGTTGTCCCGCGAAGGCTCGGTCAGCGTCAGAATGTCGATGCCCTTCTGGTTGAGCCGGGACGATATGCCTTCGAACACCGGTCCCCAATAGACGGATTCCTTGTTCTGGTACCGGATGTTCGGGAACAGGATGACAATCGTGCCCGTCCACTTGCGGTCGACTTCGTCCCGCAACTCCCCGGAGAACTTCTTCGGCTCGTTGTTTTTGAAATAGCCGAGCTCTCCCGCCGCCTTCAGGATCATTTCCCGCGTCGCCGCGCTGACGCCGCTTTTGCCCGTGAGCGCCCGCGACACCGCGAATTTCGATACGCCGGCGAGATCGGCGATTTCCTGAATCGTGACTCTCCGTTTCATCTTCCCTCATCCATTCCGCGAGTTTTCAATTCGAACATGGAGTGCCGTCTATCATTATACAATGTTTCGGCTCAATGTTCCTTCTTTTCCGCGCCGGCCGGCAGCAGGACGATCCGGTCGTTCTCGAGGCGGAGCAGCACCTTGTCGGCGTCTTTGGCGCCGACCGCCTCGAGGTAATGCTCGGGAACCTGGATGCGGCCCGACCGGTCCATGACGGCGTACTCGATATGGGTGTCGAAGGCGCCGTCCCCGCCGTCTTCCGCGCCGGCATCCCCGTCCTGGCGGAGGATCAGCTCGGACGACGTCCGTCCGTCCCGGATCGACACCACCCGCTTCACCTGCTTCGCGAGGCTGAGGTCGTGGGTGACGATGACGATCGTCAGCCCGAGCTCCGCGTTCAATCTGCGCAACAATTCCATGATCTGCGCGGAAGTCTTCGTGTCCAGCGCGCCCGTCGGCTCGTCCGCAAGCAGCAGCTTGGGACGGTTCGCCAGGGCGATCGCGATCGCGACGCGCTGCTGCTCGCCCCCCGATAGCTGCTCCAGCCGGCTGTTCACGCGATGGCCGAGGCCGACGGCCTCGAGCAGCTCGATCGCGCGCATCCGCTTCTGCTTCCGGTCGTGCAGCAGCATCGGAATTTCGACGTTCTCTCTCGCCGTCAAGTAGGGAATCAGGTTGCGCGCCTTGTTTTGCCATATGAAGCCGACCGTCTCCCGCTTGTACCGGGTCAGCTCCTTGTCCGTCAGCTTCAGCATGTCCTTGCCGTCGACATACAGCCTGCCCGCGGACGGCCGGTCGAGTCCCCCGAGCATGTTCAGCAGCGTCGACTTTCCGCTTCCGGAATTGCCGATGATCGCCATCATCTCCCCCTGCTCCACCTGCAGGTTGAGCCCCTGGAGCGCGACGACTTCGATATCGGCCGCCTTGTAGATTTTCACCAGATTCTCGCAGTTGATCATCGGATCAATCCTCCCCGAGCTTGACCGCCTGATGGATGTTCATCCGCTTCAGCAGCCAGGCGAGGATGAGCAGCGCCGCGGCCAGCATGAACGCCGTCGCGATCGCGAGCCGCACGATGTCCGATTGGTCGGAGACGATCTCGAACGGCGGAACGATTTTGCCCGGATCGAACGAGAGCGACAGCAGCGGCACGAAGATGCGGCCGGCCGCGAGTCCCGTGCCGATGCCGATCAGGAAGCCGGCGCCGGTCGTGAGCAGTTGCTCGACGACCAGCATGCCGAGCAGTTGGCGGAACGAGATGCCCATCGCCCGGTAGATGCCGAGCTGCAGCATCCGGCCCTGCAGGGACAGGAGCCAGAACAGCATGAAGCCGATGAAGCTGACAACCAGCGAGATGATAAACCCGAGGCTCATGACGCCGTTGACCGCCATCCGGAACGGGTCCAGGCGGCTCTGGCCGACCGCGCCGATCGTGTCCTCGAACTTCTCCAGCCGGATTCTGCGCTCGGTGATCGCGTCGAGCAGCGCCTGCCGGTCCGCGCCTTCCTCCAGCTTCACCCAGACGTCGTACGGCTCCAGCCCGATCGACTGCTGGATCGTGTCGAGATGCGCAACGACGAGCATCGGCGGCACGTTCGTCCTGCCCTTCGTTTCAGCCGTCGGATTCGGATTGAACGACGGAAAGTAGTCCATGACGCCGTACACCGTGAGCCTGGTCGGCCTCCGTCCCTCCCAGCCGACGTCGATCACGTCGCCGGGCGCGAGGCCGAAGAAGTCCGCGGCCGTCTTTGACACGAGCACCGCCCGCGGCTCCGGCGCGATCAGATTCAGATACTCGTAGAAATGGTACGGCAGCAGCCCGTCCTTCATCCACGCCGTCTCGCCGAAACCGTCCGTCACGATCCCCATCAGCGTCACCTTGCCGCTTTTCGTGCCGAACCAGGCTTCCGCCTCCTCCTTTCGGAACACCGGCGTCGCCCGCTTGACGCCGGGCAGCGACTCGATGAGCTCGAACGGCGGCTCGAGGTAGTTGATCCTGGACGAGACGACCCCGGGGCCGGACGGTCCGCCCGGCTGGGAGACGGGCGCGTCGTTCGCCCAATGCTGGCGCAGCACGATGTCCGCGCCGCCCGCGTACCAGACCTGGTCCTCCATGTTGACGTTGATCGTCCGGGCCGCGTTGGCGTTGTACACCCCGGTGCCGATGGTCAGGACGAGGAACAGCATCAGCCCGTGGTAGACGCGATTGCGCCGGCTGACCAACAGCAGCGTCGAATAGAGTTGGGGCGTCCAGGCTTTGCGGCCGATCCGGTATATGAGCGCGACGAGCAGCGGGTAGATCCGGATCAACAGCAGCCCGGTTCCGAGCACGAACAGGGTCGGCACGGTATACAGCAGCGGGTCGGCGGACAGCGATTTGCCGTCGAGGCCGAGCTTCACGAGATCTTTCATCCGTTGGGTGAACAGCCAATAGCCGTAGAACGACAGCCCGATCAGGATGAAGTCCAGTCCGAACGTCATCCAGGCCGGCCGCTTGCCCATGCGCGCCCTCGCCCGCTTCTGGTCGACGATCGTCACGCGGGTCGCCAGCAGCACCGGAACCAGATTGACGACCCAAGCGAAGACGGCGGCCAATCCCGCGTAGAGCCAGCTCTCCGCGGTCATCTCGACGCGCAGCGCGCCGCGGTCGACGAAGTTCAGAAACGTACTGGTCGAGCCGAGCACCCGCGTGAACACGGCGCCGATCCACGGCCCTGCGGTCAGGGCGGCGGCGGCGAGCAGGCCGAACTCCATCGCGTAGATGCCGATAATGTGCAGCCTGGAAGCCCCGCGGCTCCGGAGCACCGCGATCTCCGATTGCTGCCGCTCGATGAGCATGCCGGACACCATGTACAGATAGAAGCCGATCAGGATGAACATCGGCACGTTCAGCGACCAGAGCAGGTTCCGCAGCGTGAGTTCGCGGTCGGCGTACGCCGTCATCGCGTCGCTGCCGGGGATCCATACCGACGTGCTGACGGAGTAATTGAAATTGCCCATCATGGCGGCCGACAGGTTGGTTTTCAGCCCCAGCACGAACGCCGCCGTTCCGGTGTCGTATTCGGTGTAGTCGGTGACGGCCAGGGCGCCGACCTTGCCGTAAACGAACGCTCCGCCGGGCGGGAAGTTCGCGCGGAACACCTCTTCCGGCAGAAACAGCGTATTGCGCTCCGCCCGCAGGTCCCACCGGCTCCAGTACGGATCGTTCAGATTTTCCTCCGCGATGACCGCGACCGGTCGGATCACGATGTCCTTGCGCTCGACCCGCGAATCCTCGATGCGGAATTCCTGGCCGAGCAGCATGTTCAGCTCGGAGAGCGCCCCGTCGGTCACCATGACCTCGTAGACGCCGTCCACGGGCTGCTCCTTCTCCGGCAGGCGGCCGTCGACGATGCGCACCTTCCCTTCGAGTCCGGAGCGCGCCGCGAATTTCGCCGAACGATCCGGTTTCGGATCGACGCGCGTCGGATCGACCGGCGTCAGCGAAAAGCGGGTGGTCTCCATGACCCGCTGGTCAAGCTGAACATGCAGCAAATCGCTGCCGACGATGTTGGCGTTCCAGTATGATTCGTACCGTTCGACGATCGCCTTCTGCGTGCCGCGGTTGTCGGTCCGCATGCCGATGTCGATCGAGATGACGCCGGAATGCTTTCCGGTATATTCATAGCTGCGGTCCAGGTCCTGGATGAGCATGTAGCGGAGAACCGCGTTTTTGTACAGCGGCATGCTGGACGTGAGCGCGATGCAGCACAACATCCCCGTCAGCAGGCTGCCGACAAGCCAACGGTTGCGTGCCATCTTGCGCAGCAGCATGATCAGTACGGACATGTCGGGATTCCCTCGTTTCTTCCGGCAGATCGTTCGTTATTGGAGAATGAGCAGCATGCCCGGTTCAACGCCTGACACGATTTCGTACTCCGTCGGATTTTCGAGGCCGGTCTCGACGTCGACTTCCTTGCGGCTCTCCCCGTCCAGCACCATGACGAAGGTTCTGCCGAAGTACGTCCGGACGGCGCCCTTCGGCACCACGACGACGTTGTCGCGGCGCGCGGCGACGATCTTCACGTCGGCCAGCGAACCGAGCGAGGCGTCTTCCGGCAATTCGGCGAGCTCGATGTACAGATTGCGCGAGTACTCCTCCCGCAGACGGGCGTCGTCCGTCGGCGGAGCCGTGGACGGCGTCTGCGACACGGTTCCCTTGTACGTCCGTCCCTTGAAGGTCACCTCCGCTTCCATGCCGAGGCGGATATCGGCCAGCACCGGATTGGATTGGACCCCGAGCGCCAGCCGCATGCCGGTCGGATTCGCGATTGCCGCGAGCACCCGTCCGCCTTCCGCATAATCGCCGGGCGCAAGATCCGTCGCATAGGAGATGATGCCGTCCCGCTCGGCCCGGAGCACCGAGTTTTCGGCCTTCTCCTTCGTATTCTCGAATTGGATGCGCGCAATCTCGAACTCGATCCGCGCGATGTTCGCAAGGCGCTCGTTGCCGCCCTTCACCGCCTCTTCGAAGGCGAGTTTCTTCCGTTCATACTCGAGCTCGCGCTGCAGCAGTTCGATATCCAGTCCCTTGTTCTCCAGGGTCACCAGCAGATCGCCGCGCTTCACCTCCTGGCCGGCGCGCACATGAACGGCTTCGATGACGCCGCCTTCCTTGAATTGATAATATTGCACGTCGGTCGGCACAAACACGCCGGATCCCGACACCTGCCGGATGATCGTGCCGAGCTTCGCTTCCACGGTCTGGACCTGGGCCTGCGCCGGCTTGACCAGCGGAGGCTTGAGCGGTTCGGGATCCTTCGGAAGCAGACTGCAGCCGCCGAGCGCCGATCCGGCCGACAGCAGACCCGCGAGCGCCGCCAGGCGGACTTTACCCCACACCAACGCGTTCCGGTTCAATTTGACCATCCTCCAGTGCGTATACGTCGTCGACCATTTCCATGATGTTCGGGTCGTGGGTCGTGAGCACAATCGTCACGCCCTCGGTCCGGACCAGCTCGCGGAAGACGCCGATGACCTGCCGGCCCATGCGCGAATCGAGCTCGGCCGTCGGCTCGTCGGCCAGAATCAGCTTCGGCTTGTGCGCGATCGCGCGCGCGATCGCCGTCCGCTGCTGCTCGCCCCCCGACATTTCCTGCGGCATGTGGTGCATCCGGCCGGCAAGACCGACGAACCGGAGCGCTTCCTCCGCCCGCTTCCGCCGCTCGGCCGCCGGCACCCCCGCGATGCGCAGGCCGAACTCGACATTCTCGAACGCTGTCATGTACGGCACCAACGCGAACGATTGGAAAATGAGTCCGATCTCCCGCCTGCGCATCTCGTTCTTCTCGCGCTCCGACATGCGGCTTCCGTCCCTTCCGCCGTAGAAGACGGTTCCTTCCGTCGGGGAGTCCAGCGCGGCCATGATGTTGAGCAGCGTCGTCTTGCCCGATCCGGAACGGCCCTTCAGCGCGACGAGACGGCCTTCTCCCACGGTCAGCGACGCGCCGCGCAGCGCGTACACCCGGTTTTCCCCCCTGCCGAAGACCCGCGTCACGTTGCGGGCTTCGAGCAGCGGCGCCCCGGCTTGCTCCGTATGCTTCAAGTCGATCCACTCCTTCCGGGCGGCCCGATCCGGGCCTGCCGATTGCCGGGCTTCAGCCGTTTGTGTCTTGCACACGCTTACAAACTTATCATAACAAATTGCCTGATTTACGCAAACAAAAAGTTCACGCGAGCAGAAATTGTTATGATAACGTTTTGTTGTTTGCAATATGGTCATGGCGATGCGCGGGATCGGGGACGTGTTGTTGCGGGAAAAAGCGGAGACCGGAACGCGCGGCGGCGGATGTTTACCGTGAAGCTGCAGCGTTGGCGGGGAGCGGCGCAAGCAAAAAAAACCCGGCGCCTGCCGCGCCGGGTTCATGCCGTGCCCAACGTTATGCGAATCGTCTGCCGAAGGCTTCCGGATCGTTCTTCCATCCGCGCAGCAATTCGGCCTCCGCGTCCGTGATGCTTCCCATCTCGAGCGCCGCCTCCAGCAGCACGCTGTAGGACGAGAGCGTCCGGAGCGGAATGCCGTGTTCGGCGAACGCCCGCGCCGCCTGCGGAAACTCGTACGTGAAGATCGCGATCGTGCCGAGCACTTCGCAGCCGGCGTCGCGCACAGCGACGGCCGCCCGCAGCGAGCTGCCGCCCGTCGACACCAGGTCTTCGATCAGCACGACCTTCTGGCCCGGCCGGAAAGCGCCCTCGATCTGATTCGTCTTGCCGTGGCCCTTCGGCTTCTCGCGCACATAGAGCATCGGCAGGCCCAGCCGCTCCGCCGTCCACGCCGCGTGCGGAATGCCGCCGGTCGCGATGCCGGCGACCGCCTCGCATCCGGGGAAGCTGTCCCGGATGACCGCGGCGAATCCGTCCGCGATCAGCCCGCGCACCTCGGGATAGGACATCGTCAGCCGGTTGTCGCAGTAGATCGGCGATTTCAGCCCCGAGGACCAGGTGAACGGTTCGTTCGGGCGCAGCTCGACCGCGCCGATGCGCAGCAAATGGCGGGCGATCTCGCGGGACAGCCGCGCGCTGTCCAAGGGTTGTGCCTGGGTCACCCTTCCGTCAACTCCTTCAGTATCGATTCGAACGCTTCCCGCGGATCGGACGCCGCCGTGATCGGGCGGCCGATGACGAGGAAGTCCGATCCCGCTTCCAGCGCTTCCTTCGGCGTCATGATCCGCTCCTGGTCGTCGGCGGACGCCGACGCCGGCCGGATTCCGGGCGTGACGGCGAGGAAACCGGTTCCGCAGGCCGCCTTCACCGCGCGCACCTCCCGTGCGGATGCGACGACGCCGTCGAGTCCGGCCCGCTGCGCCAGCCGCGCGTAGCGGACGACCGCTTCCTCCGGCGTGCCCGGGATGCCGATCTCGTCGTTCAGCACCGTCCGGCTCGTGCTTGTCAGATGCGTCACCGCAATGACCCGCGGCCGCGGTCGGCCGCCGGACGCGGCTTCGGCGCCTTCCAGCGCCGCCTCCATCATCCGGACGCCGCCCGCCGCGTGGACGTTGAACAGGTCGACGCCGAGCCGCGTCACGCTGGCCGCGCCGCCCTTTACCTGATTCGGGATGTCGTGCATCTTCACGTCAAGGAAGACGCGGTACCCGCGGTCCTTCAGCCCGGCAACGAATGCCGGACCGGTCGCGTAGAACAGCTCCAAGCCGACCTTCAGCCAGCACGGAATGCCTTCGAGCGCCCGGATCAGCGATTCCGCGGCGGACGTATCCGGCCGGTCCAGCGCCACCATGATGCGTCCCGCCGCTTCTTCCCGCGTCAGCTTCATGCGCACCGCCTCCCGTCCCGACACGTCATTGCTCCTGCAGCACCGGCATCGGCCGGGACGCGAAGCTGATCGTCTGCAGCATCTCGAGCAGCGCCCGCACCGTGTCGAGCGACGTCATGCAGACGATGCCGTTCTCGACCGCCTCGCGCCGGATGCGGAAGCCGTCGCGTTCCGGCGTGCGGCCCTTCGTCAGCGTGTTGACGACGAACTGCGCCTTGCCGGTGCGGATCAGGTCGAGGATGTTCGGCGAGCCCTCGCTCAGCTTCTTCACCCGCGTCACGTGCATGCCGGCGCGCTCGAGCGCGTCGGCGGTGCCGCCCGTCGCGATGATGCTGTAGCCGAGGTCGTAGAAGCCGCGCAGGATTTGGGTCGCTTCCTCCTTGTCCTTGTCGGCGACCGTCGCGATGATCGCCCCGGTCGGCGGAATGCGCATGCCCGCGCCGATCAGCCCTTTGTACAGCGCCTTCGCGTACAACTCGTCGCGGCCCATCACTTCGCCCGTCGACTTCATCTCCGGCGTCAGCGTCGGGTCGACGCGCCGCAGCTTCGCGAAGGAGAACACCGGCACCTTCACCGAAACATGCTTGTCCTCGGGCCACAGTCCTTCCTTGTAGCCGAGATCGGCGAGCTTCTTGCCGAGGATCGCCTGCGTCGCGAGGTTCGCCATCGGCACGTTCGTCACCTTGCTCAGGAACGGCACCGTGCGCGACGAGCGCGGGTTGACCTCGATGACGTACACCTGCTCCTGGTGGATGACGAACTGGATGTTGATCGTGCCGATCACCCGCAGCTCCTTCGCGATGCGAATCGTGATGTCGACGATTTGCCGCTTGACTTCCTCGGACAGCGACTGGGGCGGGTAGACCGCGATCGAGTCGCCCGAGTGGACGCCGGCCCGCTCGACGTGCTCCATGATGCCGGGAATGAGCACCGTCTCGCTGTCGCTGATCGCGTCGACTTCCGCTTCCTTGCCCTGCATGTACCGGTCGATCAGCACCGGATGCTCCGGATTGATCCTGACGGCCTGCTCCATGTAGCCGAGCAGCTCCTCGTCGGAGTAGACGATCTCCATCGCCCGGCCGCCGAGCACGTAGGACGGGCGAACGAGCACCGGATAGCCGAGGCTGCGCGCGAGTCCGACCGCTTCGTCAACCGACGTGACGGTGCCGCCCTTCGGCTGGGCGATGTTCAGCTTGCGGAGCAGCGCCTCGAATTTTTTCCGGTCCTCCGCCTGGTCGATCGACTCGAGATCCGAGCCGAGGATGCGCACGCCGGCCTTCGCCAGCGGCGCCGCCAGGTTGATCGCCGTCTGGCCGCCGAACTGGACGATGACGCCGACCGGCTGCTCCTGCTCGATGACGTTCATGACATCCTCGAAGAACAGCGGCTCGAAATACAGCCGGTCCGATGTCGAGAAGTCGGTCGACACCGTCTCGGGGTTGTTGTTGATGATGACCGCTTCATAGCCGGCCTTGCGGATCGCCCAGACCGCGTGGACGGTCGAGTAGTCGAACTCGATGCCCTGGCCGATCCGGATCGGGCCGGAGCCGAGCACGACGACCTTCGGCTTGTCCGTCTTGACCGCTTCGTTCTCGGTTTCGTAGGTCGAGTAGTAGTACGGCGTCGTCGCCTCGAATTCGGCCGCGCAGGTGTCGACCATTTTGTAGACCGGCTTGATGCCGAACTCGAGCCGGTACGCCCGAACCGCCGCTTCGTCGGCGTGCGGGTCGGACGGATTCGCCTCGCGCCGCAGCTCCGCGATCGACCGGTCGGCGAAGCCGAGCCGCTTCGCCTGATGCAGCGTCTCCCTCGTCAGCCGCGGCTCGGACTTGATCCGCGCTTCGAACGCGACCATGCCCTCGATCTTGTCGAGGAACCACCAGTCGATCTTCGTCAGGTCCTGGATCTCCTGCAGCTTCCAGCCGCGGCGGAACGCCTCGGCAACAAGGAAGATCCGTTCGTCGTCCGGCGTGGCGAGCCGCTTGCGCAGCGTCTCGTCGTCGATCGACCCGATGTCCTTCAGATGGAGGCGATGCGCGCCGATCTCGAGCGAGCGGATCGCCTTGTGGAGCGATTCCTCGAACGTGCGGCCGATCGCCATCACTTCGCCGGTCGCCTTCATCTGTGTGCCGAGCTTGCGGTTCGCGGTCGTGAACTTGTCGAACGGCCAACGCGGAATCTTCGTCACGATATAGTCGATCGTCGGCTCGAACATCGCGTAGGTCTGGCCCGTCACCGGGTTGAGGATCTCGTCGAGTGTGTAGCCGACCGCGATCTTCGCCGCCATCTTGGCGATCGGGTAGCCGGTCGCCTTCGACGCGAGCGCCGACGAGCGGCTGACGCGCGGGTTCACCTCGATGACATAGTATTGGTAGCTGTACGGGTCAAGCGCGAACTGCACGTTGCAGCCGCCCTCGATCCTGAGCGCGCGGATGATGCTCAGCGCCGCCGAGCGCAGCATCTGGTATTCGCGGTCGGACAGCGTCTGGCTCGGCGCGACGACGATGCTGTCGCCGGTGTGGACGCCGACCGGGTCGACGTTCTCCATGTTGCAGACGACGATGCAGTTGTCGTTCGAGTCGCGCATGACCTCGTATTCGATTTCTTTCATGCCGGCGATGCTCTTCTCGATGAGGCACTGGCCGATCGGGCTGTAGCGGATGCCCGCCGCCACCGTCTCGCGCAGCTCTTCCTCGTTAGCGCAGATGCCGCCGCCGGTGCCGCCCAGGGTATACGCGGGCCGGACGATGATCGGATAGCCGATGGCGTTTGCGAATTCGATCGCTTCCGCGACGCTCGTCACGATCGTGCTCTCGGGAACCGGCTGTCCCAGCTCGCGCATCAGCTCGCGGAACAGGTCGCGGTCCTCCGCCTTTTCGATCGATTCGAGTTGCGTGCCGAGCAGCTTCACGCCTTCGCGCTCCAGCACCCCTGCGCGGGCCAGCTCGACCGCCATGTTGAGGCCGGTCTGCCCGCCGAGCGTCGGCAGGAGGCCGTCCGGCCGTTCCCGGCGGATGACCTGCGTGACGAAATCGAGCGTGATCGGTTCGATGTAGACCTTGTCGGCCATGTTCGTGTCGGTCATGATCGTGGCCGGGTTGCTGTTGATCAGAACGACTTCGTAGCCCTCTTCCCGGAGCGCCTGGCAGGCCTGCGTGCCGGCGTAGTCGAACTCCGCCGCCTGGCCGATGACGATCGGACCGGAGCCGATGACGAGAATTTTCTTCAGCTCGTTATTTCTGGGCATGCAGCAGTTCTCCTTTCAGCTTCTCCGCCAGAACGACCTGGCTCGGCTTGCGCGGGTTGAGGCGCTTGTGCTCGCGGATCATCGCAAGGAAGTCGTCGAACAGGTAGCCCGAATCGAACGGTCCCGGCGACGCCTCCGGATGGTACTGGACGGAGAACGCCGGATACTTCGTATGGCGGAGTCCCTCGATCGTCTTGTCGTTGTTGTTGATGTGCGTGATCTCGAGTCCGGTTCCGGCAAGGGAGTCTTCGCGCACGGTGTAGCCGTGGTTTTGCGATGTGATGTAGCAGCGGCCGCTCACGAGATCCTTCACCGGATGGTTGCCGCCGCGGTGGCCGAACTTCAGCTTCTCCGTGTCGGCGCCGCAGGCGAGCGCCAGCAGTTGATGGCCGAGGCAGATGCCGAAGATCGGATATTCGCCGAGCAGTTCGCGGATCGTCTTCACCGCGACGCCGACATCCTTCGGGTCGCCGGGGCCGTTCGAGAGTTGGATGCCGTCCGGATTGAGGCGGCGAATCTGCTCGGCCGTCGTGTCGTACGGCACGATCAGGACGTCGCAGCCGCGCCGGGTCAGCTCGCGCAGGATGCCGCTCTTCGCGCCGAAATCCATCAGCACGATCCGCTCCCCGCCGCCCGGCACGTTGATGAAGCTCTTCGTCGACGTGCGCGCCACCTGGTCGCGCAGCAGCGGCGTCGCCTGAAGGCGCTCCATCAGCTCTTCCACACGCTCGTTGCCGGTCGTGATGATCCCCTTCATCGTGCCGTGATGACGGATGATGCGGGTCAGCATCCGGGTGTCGACGTCGGAAATGCCCGGGATGCCCGCCTCCTTCAGCAAGACGTCGAGCGGAATCTCGGCGCGCCAGTTGCTCGGCACCGGCTCGTGCCGTCGCACGACGAATCCGTGCACGTAGGGGACGATGCTCTCGAAGTCATCGCGCGTGACGCCGTAGTTGCCGATGAGCGGGTACGTCATCGTGACGATCTGTCCGCAATAGGACGGGTCCGACAGCACCTCCTGATAACCGGTGATGCCCGTATTGAACACCACTTCGCCGATGACGGCCCCTTCCGCCCCGAACGAGCGGCCGGTGAACAGCGTGCCGTCCTCGAGCAGCAATCTTGCCTGCATCCGTATCACTCCCTGAATGACGAAGTATGTAATCCGTTGCCTCAGTCCGCCTGCCAGACCGTGCGGCCGGCGACGATCGTGCGCACCGGCCATCCCGACAGCCGCCAACCGGCGAACGGCGTGTTGCGGCTCTTCGACAGGAACTTCGCCGGATCGACCGGCTGCTCGAGCTCCAGATCGATCAGCGTGAGATCGGCGGGCGCGCCGGCTGCAAGCCGTCCCGCCTCCAGGCCGAACACGCGGGCCGGATCGCTCGTCATCCGGCGCAGCAGGAAGCCGAGGCTCCAGCGGCCGGTCTTGACGAACTTCGTATAGAGCAGCGGGAACGCCGTCTCGAACCCGACGATGCCGAACGGCGCGAGGTCGACGCCCTTCGCCTTCTCCTCTTCGGCGTGCGGCGCGTGGTCGGTGACGATGATGTCGATCGTGCCGTCCTCCAGCGCCTCGATGACCGCCTGCACGTCGCGGGGCGTCCGGAGCGGCGGGTTCATTTTCCAGTTCGGGTCCATGCCGGGAATATCCTCGTCCGACAGCACCAAATGGTGCGGGCACACCTCCGCCGTGACGCGGACGCCGACCGATTTCGCGAGCCGGATGAGCCGCACCGACTGCTCCGTGCTGACGTGGCAGACGTGGTAGTGCGCGCCGGTCGCTTCCGCGAGCAGCACGTCCCGTCCGACATGGATCGCCTCGGATTCGTTCGGGATGCCCTTCAGGCCGTGCCTGCGGCTGAACGCGCCCTCGGTCGCCCAGGCGCCCCCGGCAAGCGAATCGTCCTCGCAATGCGCGATGATCGGCAGGCCCAGCTCGCGGGCGCGCGCCATCGCTTCCTTCATCATTCGCGCGTTCTGCACGCCGACGCCGTCGTCCGAGAAGCCGATCGCGCCCGCCTCCTTCAGCGCGGCGAAATCAGTCAGCTCGCGGCCGAGCTCGCCCTTCGTGATCGCGGCGATCGGCAGCACGTTGACGACGCCTTCGCGGGCCGCCTTGTCGAGGATGTATCGCACCGTCTCCGGCGTATCCGTCACGGGACGGGTGTTCGGCATGCAGGCGATCGTCGTGAAGCCGCCGCGCGCCGCCGAGCGCGTCCCGCTCGCGATGTCCTCCTTGTGCGTGAAGCCCGGATCGCGCAGGTGAACGTGCATGTCGATGAAACCGGCCGACACGAGCAGACCGGAAGCGTCGATCACCCCGGCGCCGGACGTGTCCGGCTCCCCGCCCCGCTCGATCGCGGCGATCCTGCCCTCCTCGATACGGATGTGGGCGGTCACCGGCTTGCCGGCATCGTCATCCCAAATGTTCCCGTTCACAATCCACAAGGTCATGGCGTTCGTTGGCTCTCCCTTCGCTTGAGGCGACGGACCGACGGTCCGCTCGCCCGATTGCCCGTTTATCCGCGCAGCGCGCGCTCGATGACGGCCATCCGGATCGGCACGCCGTTCGCCATCTGCTGGAAGATGCGCGACTGCGGATGCTCGACCAGTTCGTCGTCGATCTCGACGCCGCGGTTGACCGGCGCCGGGTGCATGATGATCGCGTGGCTCCCGATCCGCGCGGCGCGCTCGACCGTCAGGCCGTAGTGCTCGCGGTAATCCTCCGCCGACTTGATCATGCCGGACTCGTGCCGCTCGAGCTGGACGCGCAGCATCATGATGACGTCCGCGCGGAGCGCTTCGTCCATCGTCACATACGGCGCGTCAAGCTCCGGCGCCTCGAGGTTCGGCGGCGCGCAGAAGACGACGTCCGCGCCGAACTTGCGGAGCGCCCACAGATTGGAGCGCGCGACCCGGCTGTGCAGGATGTCGCCGATGATCGCGACGCGCAGACCCCGGATCTCGCCGAAATGCTTGCGCATCGTGTACAGGTCGAGCAGCGCCTGGGTCGGATGCTCGTTGTTGCCGTCCCCGGCGTTGATCAGCGGCACGCTGACGCGGGAGGCGATCTCCGGCAGCACGCCGATCGGCTTGAGCCGGATGACCCCGGCGTCGATCCCGATCGATTCGAGCGTGCGCACCGTGTCGTAGATCGACTCGCCCTTGTTCACGCTCGAGACGGCCGCCGTGAAGTTGAGCACCTGCGCCCCCAGCCGCTTCGCCGCCATCTCGAACGAGAAGCGCGTGCGCGTGCTGTTCTCGAAGAACAGGTTCGCCACGACCGCGTCGGGCGCGGCGTTGTGAATCTTCTTGCCGTTCGCCTCCCAATACTGCGCCCGGTCGAGGATCGACTCGATCTCCTCCCTGGACAGATCCTTCACGCCGAGCAGGCTCCGCTGCTGCAGTCTCGCCGCCGTCGTCATCGCGCGCGCCTCCTTGTTCCGTATATGGCCACCATGTCCGTTCCGTCCACTTCCCTGAGCGAAACGCCGATCGATTCGGAGCGGGATGTCGGCACGTTCTTGCCGACGTAGTCCGGGCGGATCGGCAGTTCGCGGTGGCCCCGGTCGACCAGCACCGCGAGCTGGATCGAGCGCGGCCGTCCGACGTCCATGATCGCGTCCATCGCCGCCCGGATCGTCCGGCCCGTGTACAGCACATCGTCGAACAGGATGACGTGCCGGTCGCGGATCTCCGCCGGATCGATGCCTTCGCAGGCCGGCGTGCCGTCCGTTCCCTCGCCGTCCCGGTCGTCGCGGTACGACGTGATGTCGAGCTCGAACGCGAGCACCGGCTTGCCCTCGATCTCGGCGACCCGCTCCGCGACCCGCCGCGCCAGGTAGACCCCGCGCGTGCGGATGCCGGCGAACACGCAATCGTCTATGCCTTTGTTTTTCTCCAGAATTTCATGCGCGATGCGCGTCAGGGCCCGCCGGATGCCGGTCTCGTCCATGATGACGTGTCGAACTTCGTCCATTGCCGTCACCTCCGCTCTTGTTTGCGCATGAAAAAAACTCCTTGCGGGAAGCCGCAAGGAGTCAGACCGCACCGCACACCGGCCCGCTGCGGGCGCACGGGTGGCGCCTGCGTCAGGCCTGTGCCTGTCCGATATGCCGTAACCTTGTCAGCCTCACGGGACTGAATTAAAGGTTCATTCATCCATTAGCGACATTATGCCACTATGGTCTGTCGAAGTCAATAGCCGTCAACCCGAAAAAGGGAGAAGCCGGACTGCACGCCAACCCTGCCGCCCGCTTCCCCCGGTTCTTCAACCAATTCGCGTTATGCCGTCACCAGCCGAGCTTCGTGATCCGCTCGACCGCGCGCTCCGTGTTCTCCCGGCTGCCGAAGGCCGTCAGCCGGAAATACCCTTGTCCGGCCTGTCCGAAGCCGACGCCCGGCGTGCCGACGATGTGCGCTTCCCTGAGCAGCTTGTCGAAGAACGCCCACGAGTCGACGCCCTCCGGCGTCTTCAGCCAGATGTACGGCGCGTTGACGCCGCCGAAGGCTTCGATGCCGACCGACTTCAGCCCGTCCAGGATCAGCTTCGCGTTCGCCATGTAATAATCGACGAGCGCGGCAATTTGCGCCTTGCCTTCCGGCGTATAAAGCGCCGCCGCTCCGCGCTGCGTGATGTAGGAGACACCGTTGAACTTCGTCGTATGCCGCCGGTTCCACAGGTCGGCGACAACGACGTCCCTTCCATCGCTGTCCTTCGCCATGAGATCCCGCGGCACCACCGTATAGGCGCAGCGCACGCCGGTGAAGCCGGCCGTCTTCGAGAAGCTGCGGAACTCGATCGCGACCTCCCGCGCGCCCTCGACCTCGTAAATGCTGTGCGGCACGCCCTCTTCCCGGATGTACGCCTCATACGCCGAGTCGTAGAGGATGATGCTGCCGTGCTGTTTTGCGTAGTCGACCCACTGCTTCAGCTCGTCCTTCGTCAGCGTCATGCCCGTCGGGTTGTTCGGATAGCAGAGGTAAATCAAGTCGACCCTGCGGTCCGGCAGCGACGGCTTGAACCCGTTCTCCCGCGAGCAGGTCAGGTACACGATGCCCTTGTACCGGTTGGACTCCCGGTCGTAGGCGCCCGCGCGCCCCGCCATGACGTTCGTGTCCACGTAGACCGGATAGACCGGGTCCTGCACCGCGACGACGGCGTCCTGGCTGAAAATCTCCTGGATGTTGCCCACGTCGCATTTCGAGCCGTCGCTGACGAACACTTCATCCGGACGGACGTCGATGCCGCGCGACCGATAATCATGCTCCGCGATCGCTTCGCGCAGAAAGTCGTAGCCCTGCTCGGGACCGTAGCCGCGGAACGTCTCCGCCTTCGTCATGTCGTCGATCGCGGCACGCATCGCGTTCGCCGCCGCTTCGGGCAGCGGGCGCGTCACGTCGCCGATGCCGAGGCTGATGATGTCCGCGTCCGGGTGCTCCTTCAGGAACGCCGCGCGCCGGCGCGCGATTTCCGAAAACAGATAGCTGCCTTGCAGATCCTGATAATGGGGATTGATCCTCGCCACTGGGTTCATCACCTTTCGGTCGGGCCGCGTCCCGGCGCGAGCCCGGCTTGTGCTGTCTATCAGCATACCCCCGGGCGGCGAGGATCGTAATGGAATTTTCCCACGAAAATTTGCACTATTCCGGCATTCCGCGAGGCCGCCTAACGGCTGCGGAGCATCTCGAGAATGCGCCGGAAATCGTCAGGAATCGGCGATTCGAAGCGCAGCGCCTCGCCCGTGCGGGGATGGACGAATCCGAGCACGGCGGCGTGCAGCGCCTGGCCGTCCAGCGGCACGGTCTTCGCCCGGCCGTAGACAGGGTCGCCGGCGAGCGGATGGCCGATGTACTTCATGTGGACGCGGATCTGGTGCGTGCGCCCCGTCTCGAGCCGGAGCCGCACCAGCGTGTAGTCGCCGAACCGCTCCAGCGCGGTGAAATGCGTCACGGACGGTTTGCCGCCGGCCGTGACCGCGAACTTCTTCCGGTCGTGCGGGTCGCGGCCGATCGGCGCGTCGATCGTGCCCTGGTCGTGCGGCAGATTCCCGTGCACGAGCGCGATGTACGCCCGCTCGACCGTGTGCGCCTTGAGTTGCTCCGACAGCGACATATGCGCGAGATCGTTCTTCGCGGCCATCAGCAGGCCGGACGTGTCCTTGTCGATCCGGTGGACGATGCCCGGCCTGAGCCGCCCGTTGATGCCGGACAGATCCCGGCAATGATGCAGAAGCGCGTTGACCAGCGTGCCCGACGTGTGGCCGTGCGCCGGATGGACGACCATCCCGCGCGGCTTGTCGACGACGATGACGTCGCCGTCCTCGTAGACGACATTCAGCGGAATCGGCTCCGGCCGGATGTCCGCATCCTCGGGCTCCGGCGGCGTCACCGCGACGACATCGCCCGGCGCGAGCCGGTAGTTGGGCTTGACCGCCGATCCGTTCACGGTGACGGCGCCGGCGCGGATCCAGTCCTGGACCTGCGTGCGCGAGACGCCTTCCTCCGCGGATTCGGCGACGAACTTGTCGATTCGCTCGCCCGCCTCCGCTTCCGTCACGACCCATTCCTGGGTCCATTCATCGTGCGGGCTCGTCGGCTTCCGTTCCGCTTGCGAAGTCATGGTTTTGCGTATCTCCTTCCGGCGAGCCTTGCGCCTTGTTCCGTTCCCTGCGCAAGTCCAGCACCGCGTCGAGCAGGATCAGACCGACGCCGACGACGATGCCGATATCCGCGACGTTGAAGATCGGGAACGTGTAGCTGCCGAAATTGAACTGGAAAAAGTCGATGACATGGCCGTACATCACCCGGTCGATGAAATTGCCGAGCGCTCCGCCGAGCACCAGTCCGAACGCCGAAAGCAGCAGCGGCCTGCCGGTGCGGCTGTTGCGCTGCAGATACCAGACGATGCCGATGACGACGATGATCGTGATCACGATGAAGAGCGTTCGGGCGCCGGGCAGCATGCTGAAGGCCGCCCCGTCGTTCAGCACGTGTGTGATGAGGAAAAATTGCCCGATGACGCTGATCTGTTCCCTGAAGGGAACATAGGCGTCGATGATCTGCTTCGTGAGCTGATCCAGCAGAAAAACGAGCGCCGCAACGGCATAATAGCGCAAATGCTTCAACTTTGCGTCCCTCCGCCCCATGTTCGAATCGATTTCCCCGAAAAAAGCTCTCCGCGATGCTGCGTGTCCCAACCATTGTAACACAACTGCGCCGGACCGCTCCACAGGCGGCCCGGGAAGAAATATCCTGATATGTCGCGCGTTTCAATCTTGCGCAGTAAGTAAAACGGCCCTGCCGCGCGCAACCTACTGACCGACTGCAACCGTGAAGGGAGCTGACCGCATGATGGCGTTCGACGAAAGGTTTTTGGCGGACATGAGGAAAAAGCTCGAGGCGGAGGCCCGGGAACGGGAAGCGCGGATTGCGGCGAGCGATGCCCGCGGACTGGAAGACGCCGCGCGCGACGCCGTCGGCGAATTGTCCATGGCGGACAACCATCCGGCCGATCTCGCCTCCGAGACGTTCGAGCGGGGCAAGGACGCCGCGTTGCTGGAGAACGACGAACTTCGGCTGGAGCGGATCCGCGCCGCGCTGCGGGCGATGGATGAGGGCGCCTGGGGCGTCTGCCGGACATGCGGCGAGCCGATTCCGCGCGAGCGCCTGGAAGCCGTGCCCGAGACGCTGTACTGCGTCCGCCATTCGCCGCAGCGGATCGAATCGGAGCGCCGTCCGGCCGAGGAAGAGGCGCTCGAGCCGCCGTTCGGGCGGACCAGTCTGGACGGGGAAAGCTCGTGGACGGGCTTCGACAGCGAGGACGCCTGGCAGATCGTCGAGTCGTACGGCACGTCGGATTCGCCGGCGCTGGCCGAGGATCCGGAAGCGGACTACGAGAAGCTGACAATCGAGGCGGCGGAGCGGGAAGGATTCGTCGAGCCGATCGAAAGCTTCCTTGCGACCGACATCACCGGGCGGCGCCGGATGGTCGTCCGCGGCCGGGCCTATGCGGAATATGTGGAGCGCGGCGAGGGCGAGCCGCTGCTCGAGCCCGATCCCGTGGCCGATATCCGGGCGGATGAGGAAGCCTGACAGGCATTCGTCAATGGTTCCCGCCACCCGCATGCGCCCGCGCGCGCCGAGCCATGAGCGCCGCCAGCGCAACCGCCGTCAACGCGAACAGTCCGTTGCCGAACCAGGCGATCCGGTCATCGGGCCATAACAGATACGTCACATAGAAACCGAGCCAGGCATAGGTAAGCAGCGTGCCCGATACAAGCGCCAGCCGGTGCCGGACGCTCCACCACGGGCTGCGCGACAAGCGCCGCACGAGGATCCAGGCCGCCGCGATCAGAAAGCAACCGGCCGCAAGTCCGCCCCATCCATGTTCCGGACGGGCGATGAATGCGCTTGAAACCGCGAAAGCGCCGATTCCGATCAGCCAAGGCCGTACGCCGCTGCCGGAACCGGGGGCCCGGCCGGACGTCTCGGGCGATTCCCCGACAGGTTGCGACGCGCCGGAGCTTGCCGATCCGTCCGCTGCGCCCGCTTCCGCCCCCGCCGCGAACGCCAGAGCGGCAAGCAGCGCAGCAGCCGCGGCGGCGCCGGCAAGCTGCATGGGCGAAGCCAGGAACTTGTACTCCGCATGGATGAATGAGAACACCATCGCGCACCCGGCGAGATACAGCAGGACGGTCGCGGCAAGCCCCTTCCGTCCCAGCCACGGCTTGGCGCTTCTGTCGGGCGCAAGCAGTTCCGTCATCGCGATCGGAATGCTGATGCTCCAAATCGCGTGACCGACAACATAACCCAGCGCATCGTTGGCCAACGTCCCGAATCCGGGATCGCTCCCCTCATCCCGAAACGCGGGATTGAACATGGACTGGTCCAGCAAGCCCGCCTCGATGACCCCGTACGCGGCGCCCAGCAGCACGATGGCCGAATGGCCGAGCTTCCGGCGCCTCGCGATTTCCCGGATCAGCAACGCGCCGCCGCCATACAGCGGAACAAGCAGCACAAGCGCCGCGGGAAGATGTTGGATCGGGCTGCTCCCCAGCAGAAACTCTCCCACCCAGGTGGACAGAAACATCAGTCCGATCGCCGGCGCCAAACCCCGATGACGGCCTCCTGCCATGCATCCCACCGCTTTCCGTTCAACAGCATTTTGCCATCATCGTAGATGGGCTGCCCGTGTTTGTCAATATGTCCTCCCCTCAAGCTGCCGTTGCACGATGCGCACGATGTCCGCGATGTAGTCCCCGATGATCGGCAGGTTCAGCTTGCCGAGCAGTTGCAGCACGTACAGGATCGTCGCGGCGAAAAACGTGAAGCCGATCGCGATGCCGATTCCCCGCGCCATGCCGCCGACGAAATTGCGCCAGACGAGCGACAGCGGCCGGTTGAGCAGCTCGACGTACTCCGCGATCTTCGCCCGTTCGAGACGGGTCGACAACCGGTCCATTTCCCGCGCAAGCAGGTCCATCCGGATTTCCCGCTCATCGTTCGCCGGCCGCCCGGAAGATCCGTCGGCCGCGCCGGCCCGCTCCGGCCGCGTAATCGTCCCTTCCGCCTGACCCAACCGCCCGGCCGCCCGCTCCATCAGCGCTCCCGCATGCCTGAACCGTTCCGCCGCCCGTTCGAACCGTCCTTCGGCCGTGTCCGGCCGTTCTTCCGTCCGCTCGTCCACGACGTCCATCCCCTTTCCGGCACCGCCGCGCGGCAGCCGCCCGAAGTCCCGCGAAACGAAAAACGAGCCCCGGCCCGTCCCCGTGGGACGAAGCCGCGATGGCCCGTTTCCTCGCTTGTCTCCGGTTTCAGTATGTCCTCAGACGTCGATCCGGATTCCGATGGCGTGATCGCCCGCCTGCACCGTCTCCGCGCCTTCCGCGGGGCCGAACGCGATCTCCCGCACCAGCACGTTTGCGCGGAACAGCTCGTCGAATTCCTCAAGCGCCGCCTTGAGCCCGGCCGGAACGTCAAGCTGCAGCCGGACCCGCGCTTCGATCGGCAGATCGAGCTTCTTGCGCGTATCCTGCACGGCGCGGATCACTTCCCGCACCCAGCCTTCCCGCTCCAGCTCGGGCGTGATGTCCGTGTTGAGCGCGACCGTCAGCCCGTCGCCGGACGCTGACTTGAAGCCCGTCTTGGCCCGCTTCTCCACAAGCAGCTCGTCGAGCGCGATCCGCAGCGTCTCGCCTTCCGGCGACGTCCAGTCGAGCCCGCCGTCCTCCAGCACCGCGCGCCGCGCAGCTTCCGCCGGCAGCGACTTGAGGAACGCCTGGATCGGCGCGACGTGGCGGCCGTATTTCCTGCCCGCGAGCTTCAGATTCAGCTTCAGGTCGAACTCGACGAACCCGCTGTCGCTCTCCTCGACGACGATCCGCTTCACGTTGACCTCGTCGCGGATGATCGATTCGTACGCCTCCAGCGGGAACGGCCGGCTGAGCGACACGATCAGCTCGGAGAGCGGCTGGCGCGTCTTGATGCCCGATTCGTTGCGCACGCTGCGCGCCAGTTCGACGATCCGGCGCGTCGTCTCCATATCCCGCTCGAGCGCCTCGTCGATCAGCGACTCGTCGGCCTGCGGATAGTCCGCCAGGTGGACGCTCTCCCCGCCGCCCAGGTTGGCGTAGACATCCTCCGCGACGAACGGCGTGAACGGCGCGATGAGCCGCGCCAGCTCAATCAGCACCTTGTGCAGCGTCTGGTACGCCTCGATCTTGTCGTCCGTCAGCCCGCTGCCCCAGAACCGGTCGCGCGAACGGCGGATGTACCAGTTGCTCATCTCGTCGACGAACGCCTCGATCTTCTTTGCCGGGTTCAGGAAATCGTACGCCTCGAGCCCCTTGTTCACATCCCGGATCAGGCTGTTCAGCCGCGAAATGATCCAGCGGTCGAGCTTGCCCTTCGGCTTCCGGTACGGATGGTCCTCCGGCCGGAACCCGTCGATGGACGCATAAAGCGCATAGAAGGCGTGCGCGTTGACGATCGTGTCGATGACCTTCGACTTCGCCTCGGCGACGATGCCGCGCGAGAACCGCTTGCTGTTCCACGGCGCGCTGTCCGCGAGCAGCGCCCAGCGGGTCGCGTCCGCGCCGTACGCCTCGATGAGCTCCCACGGGTCGATGACGTTGCCCTTCGACTTCGACATCTTCTGGCCGTCCTCGTCGAGCACGTGGCCGGTCGAGATGACGCGCTTATAGGGCGACTTGCCGTTGTACAGCGTCGAGACGGCCAGCAGGCTGAAGAACCAGCCGCGCGTCTGGTCGATCCCCTCGACGATCATGTCCGCCGGATATTGATCCTCGAACGTCGCGCGGTCGCCGAACGGATAATGGTACTGGGCAAACGGCATCGAGCCGCTGTCGAACCAGACGTCGATCACTTCGGGCGTGCGGGTCATGACGCCGCCTTCGCAGTGCGGACAGCGCAGCTTGACCTCGTCCACGTAAGGCTTGTGGAGCTCCAGGTCGTCCGGCACCGGTCCAGCCGCCTTCGCGCGCAGATCCGCGATGCTGTCCGGCGCGTACTCGCCCCGGCAGCTCTCGCATACCCAGACGTTGAGCGGCGTGCCCCAGTAGCGGCTCCGGCTGATGTTCCAGTCGACGAGGTCCTCGAGGAAGTTCCCGAACCGGCCGTCGCGCAGGTGGGACGGATACCATTCGATCCCGCGGTTGTTCGCGATCATCTGATCCTTGACCGCCGTCGTCCGGATGAACCAGCTCTCCGTCGCGTAGTAGAGCAGCGGCGACTTGCAGCGCCAGCAGAACGGATAGCTGTGCTCGTAGCGCTCCTTCGCAAACAGCAGGCCGCGCTCGCTGAGCAGCTTCACGATGTCGACGTCGCAATCCTTCACGAACCGGCCGGCGAAGTCGGTCACCGCGTCGACGTACCGCCCGGCGGCGTTGACAACGCTGAGCATGTCGATGTTGTTGGCCTGGGCCGCCTTGTAGTCGTCCTCGCCGTGGGCCGGCGCGATGTGGACGATGCCCGTGCCGCTCGTGTCGCTGACGAAATCCGCCGCGATCACGACATGCCCGTTCTTGACCGGCACGTAGCGGAACGGCGGCTCGTAGGCGAGACCGGCCAGCTCCGAGCCTTTCACCTTCGAGAGGATCTCGTAGTCTTCCTTCAGGACCGATTCGGCGAGCGCCTCGGCGACGATGTAGACTTCCCCGTCCTTGCGGGCGCGCACGTAGGTCAGGTCCGGATGGACCGCCAGCGCCGTGTTGGCCGGCAGCGTCCACGGCGTCGTCGTCCACGCGAGGATCGACGCGTCTTCCGACTTCAGCCGGAACTTGACCGTCGCGGACAGGTCCTTCACATCCTCATATCCTTGCGCCACCTCGTGCGAGCTGAGCGTCGTCTGGCAGCTCGGGCAATAGGGGCTCACGCGGTGGCCGCGGTAGAGCAGCCCCTTCTTGTGGATCGTCGACAGGATGTGCCAGATGCTCTCGATGTACGCGTTGTCGAGCGTGATGTACGGATCGTCGAGATCGATCCAGTAGGCGATGGCCTCGGTGAGCTCCCGCCATTGCCGCTCGTACATGAAGACGCTGTCCTTGCACTTCTTGACGAATTCCTCGACGCCGTACTTCTCGATCTCCTGCTTGCCGGAGATGCCGAGCTGCTTCTCGACGCCGAGCTCGACCGGCAAGCCGTGGGTATCCCAGCCCGCCTTGCGCACGACGCGGTAGCCCGACATCGTCTTGTAGCGGCCGATGAAGTCCTTGATCACCCGGCCGAGCACGTGGCCGATGTGCGGCATCCCGTTCGCCGTCGGCGGCCCTTCGTAGAACACATAGTTGGGACGTCCCGCGCGGTGCGCGATCGACCGCCTGAACGTGTCCTCCCTTTTCCACTTGTCGAGAATGCGCTGTTCGCGGGCCCTCGCCCGCTCCTTGACGTCTACGCGTTGCATGCGATCCTTCACTCCCGTCTGGCTGGTCAAAATAAAAAGCCCGCCCCGCAAGGGACGAGCTTCGGCTCGCGTTACCACCCTCATTCCGCCCGCGCCCGACGCCGCATGTACGCATGCGGCGCACGCACGAAGCGGCACCTCGCCGCAGACCGCGGTCTGCGCATCCGGATAACGGCGGATGGCCGTCGCGGCTTACTGCCCGGTTTCCCGGGGTTCCGCCGCGCTTCTCGGAGATGATCTTCGGCTGCGGATCGAACGCCGGCTTTCAGCGCATCACCGGCTCTCTGGAGAACGACCGCTGCAGCTTACTCGTTCTCGTCAACGAATTTCGGGTCGGCTTGCAATTGTGGCTGTCGTTATCAGTTATACGCTTGCCGGCGGGGAATGTCAACCGGAAGGCGCCTCATTCGCGTCCGGTGAGCTCTCGCGTCTCGCGGGCGGCCGCGGCGGTGTCGAGCGATTCCCAGCCGTCCTGGCTGAGCAGTTCGAGCTGCGCCTCGACGAGCGTCCGGAACCGCGTCCGGTAAATCGCCGCCTGCTTCTTCATTTCCTCGATCTCGAGCGCGATCTTGCGCGACTTCGCGAGCGCCTCGTTGATGATCCGGTCGGCGTTCTTCTCGGCTTCCTTGATGACGAGCTGCGCTTCCTTCTTCGCGTTGTTCTTCACTTCGTCGGCGGCTTCCTGGGCGATGATGATCGTCTTGCTGAGCGTCTCTTCGAGATTGGCGAAATGGTTCAGCTTCTCCTGCAGCGCGAGCACCTGGTTCTGCAGTTCCTTGTTCTCCCGGATGAGCGCTTCGTAGTCCTTGATCACCTGATCGAGGAACTCGTTCACCTCATCTTCGTCATAGCCCCGCAAGCGGCGGCTGAACTCTTTGTTATGGATATCCAGCGGCGTCAGCGGCATGGTGACGCATCTCCTCCCTTACATTGCCCGAACGATACCGTACCCTTTCGACAGGTTCCGATTGAATTCCTGCATGCGCTCAAATAAATTTGCCGATGTGGACGCGCAGCCGGCCGCTCCGCGTCGGCCCTTCGACCTTGAGAATTTTGAACCTTCCGAACCCCTTGAGCGATACAACGTCGCCTTCTTCGAGCCGGGAGGAAGGGTCTTCTTCCGTCTTCCAGTTGACCCGGCAGCGGCCCGCGCGAATCGGGTCCATGATCTTCGCGCGGCTGATCCGGAACGCGTCGCTCGCCACGCCGTCCAGACGCAAAGAAGCCACCGTGATGACCGCCACTTCCATCTCGGGCCGCACGATCTGCAGCCGCTCGGGCGGAAGGATGTCCGTGCGGACGGGCACACGATGAACCTGCGTCAAATGCGTATGGAGAAACCCGGCCATTTCCTCCGTCACGAGGCAGTGGCAGCCGTCTCCGCGCACATGGAGATCGCCGATCACGTCCCGCTTGATGCCGAGCCCGAGCAGCGCGCCGAGATAATCGCCGTGATCGAGCCCGACGAACCGGCTGCCCGCTGCCTCGATCGCCAGGACGGCGATGCCGACGGGCTCGTCCTCCGGATCCCGGTACGCCGGCACGAGAACCGCGCGCTTCCGCTCGGCCTCGGGATAGCCGCCGTCCAGCCGCAGCGCGGCGTCCGGCTCGCGGCCCGCGATCGACCGCAGGATGAACTGCTGGCGCGGGTCCAGGAAGTCGGTCACGACCGTCGCATGGCGCCCGGCCGCCCGTTCCGTCCATTCCAGCGCGCGGTCGACGAACGGCCGCTCGTCCGGATGGAAATGCGCGTAGAGATCCTGTTTCATCTATACGAAGAAATCGATCACCGCAACGAGACCCATTGCGATGAACTGCAGCGCGAAAATGGCGATGATCGGCGAGATGTCCAGCATGCCGCCGATCGGCGGGATGAGCCGCCGGAACGGCGCCAGGTACGGCTCGACGAGCTTGCCCAGAATTTCGCCGATGAAGCTGTCGCGGGCGTTCGGCACCCAGGACAGCAGCACATAGGCGATGATGACGAAAGTGTAGATCCGTTGGACAACCATGATGAATGTTTCAATTTCCGCCACGAGGTCACCTCATCGTCCCGTAATCATTGTTCATCCGTCAGCATGTCCGTGATCGTGCCCTGCACTTCGACCGTATCCGGAGCGCACAGGAAGATGTTCGGCCCGATCTTGTTGATCGATCCGTTCAGCGCGTAGACCGTGCCGCTCAGGAAATCGACGATGCGGATCGCGTGATCGGACCGGATCCGCTGCAGGTTGACGACGACGGATCGGCGGGAGCGCAGATGGTCCGCGATCTCCTGCGCCTCGTCGTACGAGCGCGGCTCGCTCAGCACGACGCGGACGTTCTTCTGCGCGTGGATGCTGACGACATTCCCGCCCTTGACGGTGCGGCGCGACTCGAACACCGGCGTCTCGATCTCCTGCTCCAGGTCTGCGGACGATCGGCCGCGCTCCACGATCTCTTCTTCTTCCTGAAGCCCGAGAAAACTCATGAAACGGTTCATGACGCTCATGACACAGCCTCCTCTTTCCCCACCAGAATCGTCCCCAGCCGGAGCCAGGTCGCGCCTTCCTCGACCGCTACCTCGAAATCGTTCGACATGCCCATGGACAGCCCGGCCGCTTCCTCCGGCAGGACGGCGGCCCGGTTGAGCTCGTCCCGCAGTTCCCTCAGCCTGCGGAACACCGGCCGCGCCTCTTCCGGGTCGTCGACGAAGGGCGCCATCGTCATCAGGCCCGCCACCGCGATCCCGCGCAGGTCCGCAACCGTCCGCGCGAAGCCGATCAGCTCCTCCGGCGCGAGGCCGTGCTTCGACGCTTCGCCGGAGACGTTCACCTGGATGAAGCAGGGGACGCGGATGCCGAGCTGCTCGGCGCGCCGGTTGATCGCCTCGGCCAGCGACGGCCTGTCCAGCGAATGAATGAATTCGAATTTGCCCACGACGTCCTTGACCTTGTTCGTCTGCAACGAGCCGATGAAATGCCATACCGGCCGCGGCTCTTCCTCCTGCAGGGCGCGCCACTTCGGCGCGGCGTCCTGCCACCGGTTCTCGCCGAGATGGACGAGCCCGGCGCGGAGCGCTTCCCGCGCGGTCCGCTCACCGACGTACTTCGTCACGGCGACGATTTCGATTTCTTCCCGCCGGCGGCCGCTGCGGGCGCAGGCTTCCCGGATGCGGCGGTCGACATCATCCAGTCTTGCCCGAATCGACACGGCGGTTCACCTCTCGCGCATGCCGATGAAGCTCGCCATTCTTCCCGTCCTTCCGCCTTCACGCCGGTGGGAATAGAATAGATCCGTCCGGCAGCCGGTGCAGAATGACGAAAAAGCGATACGACCCGGCATGATTCCTGATCTTATCATAATCTGTCGGTTCATTTCTTTCAAGTTGAGCCGGGCTTTGCCATCTTCCGCCACGCGGATCATGGTCTCGACCGGCGCGCCGGTCGCCGCCGCGAGCGCCTCCGCCAGCGGAAGCGCGCGTTCGATCACGGGGCCGTCCACCTCGTAGCAGCACGGGCCGATCGAGGGTCCGATCGCGGCGCGGATGTCCGGAGCGCGGCTGCCGAACTCCCGCTCCATCGCTTCGATCGTGCGCGCGGCGATCTCCAGCACCGTCCCGCGCCATCCCGCGTGGGCGAGCGCCACGGCGCCCCGTGTCGGATCATGGAACAGGAGCGGCGCGCAGTCCGCGTAATACGACGCGAGCAGAATTCCCGGCTCATCCGTCATGATCGCGTCCGTTCCGGGAATCACCGTTTCCGGGTCCCGGGCCCCCCGGCCGCGGTCCGCGCGGACGACGCGGCGGACGCGGCAGCCGTGCACCTGCTCCGCGCAGGTCCAGGCGTCAAGTTCCCAGCCGGCCGCCTCCGCCGCGAGGGCGCGGTTGCGCAGAACGGCGCCGCGGTCGTCGCCGACGTGCAGGCCGCAGTTCAGCGACGTCCAGGGCGGGCCGCTCGCGCCGCCTTCCCGGCCGGTGATGCCGGCCGTCAGCCCCGGCGTCTCCTCCATCCAGGCGCGAAGCAGGAACAGCGCCGGGCCGTCGCCTTCCATCCGAACGAACGGTTCCATCGGGTTCACCTCGTGAACCAAGTGTACCACAGCAGGCCGCCGCGAAGAAATGCGCGGCCGTCACCGCATGTCCGGCTCCGTTTCCGATCCGCGCCCGATTCGGACGTCGTCCAGCCGGACGAGCACAACGTCCTCGCCCACCTTGACGATGCTGCGCCACGGAATGACGACGTCGGTTCCGCCGCCGCCGAACAGACCGAAGAACCGTCCGCCTTCCGGTACGATGATCGAATCGATCCGGCCTTGCCGCAGATCCAGCTCCAGATCGCCGACATGTCCGAGCTTCCGGCCGTCCACGATGTTGATGACGTCCTTCTCCTGCAATTCGGATATCCGCAAACCGCGCCACCACGCTCTCTTCGAAGATCTCTCCTTCTATCATGATATCGCGGCGGGCAACCCGAAATGTCCGCTCCGGGCAAAAATGATCCTCCGCCTGCTCTACGCCCCGAAGAGAACCCGCATGCCGGGAACCCGTTGTCCCGAATCCGGTCATCCATCGACAGAGGACGACAAACGAAACCTGTCGAAGATACGGGCCGCGGGTTGATCTTGCATTGGCGTTATTGACATTTTGTGGTGATTCGGGGGCAGGAATCGGAACATAGAGCGGATGGTTCGGTGGCTTGCAACTTTCTGCATCGTCCAGGCGGTGGCGTCCCTATTGACCATCAGGCTGCCTCCGGGCCCGGCTTTGGCCGATGAATCGGATTTCACATACAGGGTCCTCGGGGGCGGAAACGCGGAGATCACGGGATACAGCGGAACAAGTCCGAACGTCGTGATTCCGGACCATCGGCGGGCTGAAAGTGGTGGTTTGCACACAATCTCCTCACCAGCGTCACGATTCGGAAAATTTGCCGTCCTGTCGGTGGAAGCGGAAATGGAGGATATTGCAACCATACAAGCTCCCGCGGCAATCGACGCCGCGGGAGCTTGTCTTCGGAGCCGACGGCGGACCGTCAGGCTTTCACATGTTTCTGCATCTGCTGGATGGCCGATTTTTCGAGGCGCGACACCTGCGCCTGCGAGATGCCGATTTCGTCCGCCACCTCCATTTGGGTTTTCCCTTCGAAAAAACGCATGGATAAAATCATTTTTTCCCGTTCGCCGAGCTTGGTCATCGCCTCCCGAAGCGCGATCTCCTCGATCCAGGACGAATCCTTGTTCCGGTCGTCGCTGATCTGGTCCATCACGTAGATCGGATCGCCGCCGTCGTGGAAGATCGGCTCGAACAGCGACACCGGATCCTGGATGGCGTCCAGGGCGAACACGACGTCTTCCTTGGGCACGCCGAGCGCTTCCGAAATCTCGTAGATGGTCGGTTCCCGCGAGTGTTGGTTCGTGAGCGTGTCGCGAACCTGAAGCGCTTTGTAGGCGATGTCGCGCAGGCTTCGCGATACGCGGATCGGATTGTTGTCCCGGAGATACCGCCGGATCTCGCCGATGATCATCGGCACGGCGTAGGTGGAGAACTTGACGTTCTGGCTGAGGTCGAAATTGTCGATCGCCTTCATCAGGCCGATGCAGCCGACCTGGAACAGATCATCGACATATTCTCCCCGGTTGTTGAACCGCTGGATGACGCTGAGCACGAGGCGCAGGTTGCCGTTCACCAGCTTCTCCCGGGCCGACATTTCTCCCCGGGTCTGCAGCGCCGTGAACAACTCGCGCATCTCGGCGTTCGTCAGTACCGGCAGTTTCGAGGTATCCACACCGCAGATCTCAACTTTGTTTCGGGTCAACGCGATAACCTCCCAAGGAGAAACATTACTGTTCATTATCTCCTCGGGGGTTGTTTTTATTCCGACGCGAAAGGCCCCGATTGCCGTCGGAAAACCGCGCATTCCGGGCCCGCCCGTCACACCATCTTGTTGAATTCCTTGCGCAGCCGCTTGATGATCCGCTTCTCGAGACGGGAAATGTACGACTGCGAGATGCCGAGCAGGTCGGCGACGTCCTTCTGCGTCTTCTCCTCGCCGTCCGCAAGGCCGAACCTGAGCTCCATGATCGTCCGCTCCCGCTCCGTCAACTTGTCCAGCGCCTTTTGCAGCAGCTTCCGGTCGACCTGCTCCTCGATGTTCCGGTAAATCGTGTCCCCCTCGGTGCCGAGCACATCGGAGAGCAGGAGCTCGTTGCCGTCCCAGTCGATGTTAAGCGGTTCGTCGAACGACACCTCGGTGCGGGTTTTGCTGTTGCGGCGCAGGTACATCAGGATCTCGTTCTCGATGCAGCGGGAGGCGTAGGTGGCGAGCTTGATTTTTTTCTCCGGATCGAACGTGTTGACCGCCTTGATGAGCCCGATCGCGCCGATGGACACGAGATCCTCGATGTGGACGCCGGTGTTCTCGAACTTGCGGGCGATGTAGACGACAAGCCGGAGATTGCGCTCGATCAGCATCGCGCGGATCGCCGCGTCTCCGGACGGCAGGCGCTTCAGCAGGTACTCCTCTTCCTCGCGGGTCAGCGGCGGAGGCAGCGCTTCGCTCCCGCCGATGTAGTAGATCTCCTCGCGCTTGAGGCCGAATAAAAACAGAACGCGATAATAGAATAACTGCAGCATCAATTTCCACTTCACGGGCATGATCCGAAAGTCCTCCCCCGTATGCATGTTGATGGTTTCAATCGCTGCCGCCTTCTTCGAGCAGGGACGGATGGATGATCGCCCGGTAGGAGCCGTCGGACGCCAGCGCGCCGCCTTCCAGTCCGATCAGCACGCGTCCGGTCTCAACGCCCCGTCCGTCCCGTTCGATGCGCACGCTGTCGGGCTTGACGGCCAACATGAGCTGTGTTCGGCCTCCGATGCCCCTGAACGGCACGAACCGGAGCCGATCGCGCCAGCCATGGCCGTCCAGGTCCGTCCGGGCCAGCAGGTCCGCGACTTCGCCGCCGCGCAGCGCGTCGATCCAGTCCGCAGGCAGCTCGCCCTTCCAGAGCGCCGCCTCCGCGACCATGACCGGCGTCCGGGTGAGCGGGTCGTACAGCCGGTTGCCCGTATCGATCAGCCCGGTGCATTGCACGATCCGGCCGGCGATCTCGACGGTCACTTCCGCCAGGCTGTCCAGCGTCCGCTCCGTATGTCTGCGGCCGGCCCAGACGGCGCGGTAAACGAACAGCGCCGCGCCGGCCGCGGCCAGCAGCGAAGCCATGCCGTATTGCAGTTCGATGCCGACGCCGCCGCTCCCGGTCAACCACAACCTGTCCCATATGCCGCCGCGGCTCTGCAGCAGATAATGCAGCCCGATGACGCCGCCCGCCGCGGCGAAGTTGATGCCGTAGAACGCGGCCGCGTTGCGCAGGAATCGCTGCAGCCCGCCGAAGCCGAACGCGATCAGCAGCATGGCGAGCGACAGCGCGATCTTCACGGTCACGTGAAACAGCGCGGCGGCGCCCGGAACGAACAGCAGCGCCGCGTAGACCGCGCCGACCGCGGCGGACGCCGCCAGCCGCCACCATTTCGGCCTGAGGCCGCGCACCCAGGCCGTCATCAGCAGCACCGCGCCGTCGATGACCAGATTCGAGAGAAACACGAGATCCAGGTAGACGACCAGTTGCTTCACCCGCCGATTCGGTTCAGATCCGGCTCCGGAGTCCGGCGCGCCTTGCGATCGCGCGGCGGCTTTACGTTCAAGTATAGCGGGGGCCATGCCTGAAGTCTGTCTAAAGCCGCCGTCAGGGAGAATCTATTTTTGTCGATGCTGCGGTGCCTGACGGTTGCGGGTTTCGCGCAGGATTTCGGTACTCCGGCGTTTTGGGGGGTGGCGGCTCAAACCGGTCTGCAGCGGAACATGGTTCCGTTACGGGCGCGTGATTCGCCGCTCGATGCTCGCTAACGTTCCGTTAGCGACGGAGAGTTTGGAGGAACGACGAACGAACGGACGAAATATCCCCGAACAAAAACAACAAGCCGCCCCGAATGGACGGCCTGAAGCCGCCGCAGGGACAGCTTGACGGTTGATGTCTGCTGTTGTCCGGTTCTCACTCGCCGCGTTCGCTGCGCGGACGATTGCGCAGGAAGGCCGGGATGTCCAGTTGATCGCTGGACGGGAACTGGCCAAACGGCCGCAGGTTCGCGCCGGAGGAACGGCCTTCTTCCTCCGAGCCGCCGGAACGGACCGACGGACGGCGGCCAGAGCCGCCCTTCATCTCGAAGCCGGTCGCGATCACCGTAACCTTGATGTCGTCCTTCATGTCCTCGTCGATGCTTGCGCCGAAGATCATGTTCACTTCCGGATCGGAAGCCGCGATGACGATCTCGGCCGCCTCGTTCACTTCATACAGCGACAGATTGGGGCCGCCGGTGATGTTCATGATGATGCCGCGCGCGCCGTCGATGCTCGTCTCGAGCAGCGGGCTCATGATCGCCTTGCGCGCCGCCTCGGCCGCGCGGTTCTCGCCGCTCGCCACGCCGATGCCCATCAGCGCGGAGCCGCGCTCGGTCATGATCGTCTTCACGTCGGCAAAGTCGAGGTTGATGAGCCCGGGCACCGCGATCAGGTCCGAGATGCCCTGCACCGCCTGCCGCAGCACGTTGTCGGCCTCGCGGAACGCCTCGAGCATCGGCGTCTTCTTGTCGACGATCTCGAGCAGCCGGTCGTTCGGGATGACGATCAGCGTGTCGACCTTCTGCTTCAGTTCTTCAATCCCCATCTCCGCCTGCATCGAGCGCTTGCGTCCTTCGAACGTGAACGGGCGGGTGACGACGCCGACCGTCAGCGCGCCGCATTCCTTCGCGATCTCGGCGATGACGGGCGCCGCGCCGGTCCCGGTGCCGCCGCCCATGCCGGCCGTCACGAACACCATGTCCGCGCCCTTGAGCCGCTCGGCGACGAGTTCGCGCGATTCCTCGGCCGCCTTCTTGCCGACCTCGGGATTGGCGCCCGCGCCGAGGCCCCGGGTCAGCTTCTCGCCGATCTGAAGCTTCTGCTCGGACTTCGCCTGCTGAAGCGCCTGCGCATCCGTATTGACCGTGATGAACTCGACGCCGCGAACGCCGGTCTCAATCATCCGGTTGACCGCGTTGCTGCCGCCGCCGCCCACGCCGATGACCTTGATCGACGCCAGCGGTTCCATTTCCATATCGAATTCCAACATACGTGAAGTTCCCCCGATCAAATGAATTCGCTGAACATTCGCTTCAGCCGCTCGAAGAATCCCGGCCTGGACGAGGAGGCAGCCGACGCGTTCGGCTTCCGCACCGCCGCCCGCCGCGCCGATCCCGCCGCCCGCGGACGCATGTAGCGCGAGACGTACTGGATCATGCCGACGCCGCTCGTGAACGCCGGATCCCGGACACCGATGTAGTCCGGCACGGCGATCCGCACGCTCGTCTCAAGCTCCCGCTGCGCGAGCGCGATGACGCCCGGCATCGACGCGGTGCCGCCCGTCAGCACGCAGCCGTTGATCTTGCCGTCATATCCGAGCCGGATGATCTCCTGGCGGACAAGCTGGAAGATTTCCTGCATGCGCGGTTCGATGATGTTGGCCAGATCGACTTGGGAAAATTCCTTCTCGACGTTGCTTCCCATGCGCACGACCTTGAACTTCTGATCCTCCGCCGCGTCGCTGACCAGCGCGCAGCCGAACTTCAGCTTGATCTTCTCCGCCTGGTCGGTCTGGCACCGCAGGCCGTAGGAGATGTCGTTCGTCACATATTCGCCGCCGACCGGCAGCGTCGACGTCGCCACGAGATTGCCCTGCTCGAAAATCGCAATCGTTGTCGATCCGGCGCCGAGGTCGATGAGCGCGGTGCCCATGTTCTTCTCGTCCTTGGTGAGCGCCATCTGTCCGGACGCAAGCGACATCAGAATGACGCCGGCGATTTGCAAATCCGCCTTCTCGACGCAGCGCATCAGATTATGTATCGCCGTTTTCGCGCCGGTGATGACCGTCGCTTCCACTTCCAGCCGGACGCCGATCATGCCGCGCGGATCGGAGATGCCGTCCAGCCCGTCGACCAGAAACTGCCGCGGCACCAGGCCGATGATCTCGCGCTCGGGCGGCAGCGCCACGACCCTCGCCGCCTGCAGCACCCGTTCAATATCTTCTTCGCCGATCTCGCGGTCCTCGTTCGAAACCGCGACGACACCGTGATTTGTCTGCAATGCGATATGGTTGCCCTGGATGCCCACGTACACTTCGGATATTTCAATCCCGACCATGCGTTCCGCGTGATCCACCGCGTTGCGGATCGACTGCACGGTCTGGTCGATATCGACGATGGCTCCCTTGCGAATGCCTTCCGAGTCGGCAGACCCGACGCCAATAATGTTGATCGCGCCGTTCTGGACCTCGCCGATGATGACACGAACCTTGGATGTACCGATGTCCAGGCTGACGATCAGGTCGCTGCTGCTCAACCCCTGGCACCTCCGTTTCTCCGATAAAAAATGTAATCTGAAGTGCGTATTTCCAACATATTAATGACCAGCGGGCGATGTACGCGATTGTCCTGTTCAAATAATTCAACGTGCCTTATATTTTCCCTCTTTTTTCTACAAAGTTTTTACGCTGGGAATTGGTGGAGGGCGGCCCGTCCGCGGATGAACTCATAAATGGAATTGTATCATTGTTCCGGCGCCTTGAGTAGTGTCTATTGGTCCTGTTTGCCGGAGGAATCCCCTTCCGGCGCCCCCTCTTCGCCTTCGCCGGCGGCGCCTTCTTCCGCATACGGCACGTAGCGGTCGGCCAGCAGCAGCGTGATGTTGCCCGGTTCCTGCGTCTCGATGACGGCGCGGATCGTATCCGCTTTCTCCGCGAGCAGGGAAACGGCGGTGACAATCTCGAACCGGGTGCGCGTGTAGATGCGAATCCGGTCGGGCCAGGCCTCCGACGGATAGGGCATGATCTCCGAGAAATCGGAGAGCAGGTCGTCCGGCAGGCGGGACAGGATGTCGATCAATTTGAGCCGGTCCGCCTCGCGTCCGCTCCAGTCGCGCAGCACCGGCCGGTCCACGACGGTGTCCGCGCCGATCGGCAGCTCCTTGCCGTTCGACAGGATGGCCCGGATCGCACCGTCCGGCGCCAGCCCGTAGGCGACGGCAGGATACTCCGCCACCTCGATGTGCAGCTTTCCGGGAAACGTTTTGCGGACGACCGCGGAAGAAACCGGATCCAGTTCCATCACCCTTGCGGCGATCGCGTCAGCGGTCGGCCAGAAAAACGGGTCCCCGGGTCCCGCGCCGGCGGCTTCCAGAATCTCGGCTTCCGTCGCGAAGCGCCCGCCCGAAACGGTCACTTCCGATATCTTGCTCAGGTTGGAGCGGAAGAACAGGACAACGAGCAGCACGATGAACAGCGCGTAGAGTACGCCGAGCAGCCGCTTCGCGCCCTTGCGCTTCGGCTTCGGCGCCGGTTCCTTCAATACGGGCATGCGTTCCGTCATTTCGTATTCTCCTGACGAGGGATCGCAAGCTTGTCCGCGCGCCGCCAAAATGAAACCCGGCATCCCCAGCGGGAGAGCCGGGCGGCGGTCCTTCAGCCGGGAATCACGCGGTTGCTCGGCACGGCGGAATACCGCATGATCCGAGCGCCGAGACCCGCGAACATCGCTTCGATCCGCTCGTAGCCTCGATCAATGTGATAGACTTGTTCGATGACCGTCTTGCCCTGCGCGGCCAGTCCGGCGATGACGAGCGCCGCGCCGGCGCGCAGATCGGTCGCTTCGACCGTCGCGCCGTACAGCCTCGGCACGCCGCGGATGATCGCCGAATTCAGGTCGACGCGGATATCGGCGCCCATGCGCACCAGCTCGTCGACATGCTTGAAACGGCCTTCGAAGATCATCTCCTTCACGACGCTGACGCCGTCGGCCAGCGCGAGCAGCACCATGAGCTGCGCCTGCAGATCGGTCGGGAAGGCCGGATACGGACTCGTCACGATCCGTTCCACCGCCTTCGGGCGAATGACGCCGCCCACCCTGATTATATCATCTTCCGCGGCCACTTGAACACCGGCCCGGCGCAGCACATGAATGAGCGACGTCAGGTGGGACGGGTTCGCGCCCGTCAGCGTCACCTGGCCGCGCGTCGCCGCCGCCGCGATCATCAGCGTCCCGGTGACGATCCGGTCCGGAATGATCCGGTAGCGGCACGGCACGAGCCTCCGCACGCCCTCGATCCGGATCGTGCCGGTTCCGGCGCCCGAGACGCGCGCCCCCATGCCGTTCAGGAAGTTCTGCAGATCCTCGATCTCCGGCTCGCGCGCCGCGTTCGTGATCGTCGTCACGCCGTCCGCCAGCACGGCGGCCATCATCAGGTTCTCGGTCGCGCCCACGCTCGGAAAATCGAGATGAATATCGGTGCCGGTCAGCCTGCGCGCGCGGCAGATGATCCGGTTGCCGTCCTCGCGGATCTCGGCGCCGAGCATCCGCAGGCCGAGCAAATGGAGATCGATCTTCCGTTCGCCGATCGCGCAGCCGCCGGGCTGGTACACTTCGACTTCGCCGAATCTCGCCAGCAGCGGTCCCATCAGAAAGATGGACGAACGCATCTGTCCCATGAGCGATTCCGGAATGTGCGCGGAATTCGCGGAGGTCGTGTCGAGCACGACGGACTGGCCGATCTGCTCCGCGCGGCATCCGAGAGAGCGAAGGATGTCGAGCATCACGTCGATGTCGAGCAGGTTCGGCACCCGATCGACGATGACCGTGCCTTCCACCAGCATGCCCGCCGCCAGGATCGGCAGCGCGGCGTTCTTCGCGCCCTGGATCGCGATTGTGCCGGAGAGCGGCCTGCCGCCTTCAATTACCAGAGTATCCAAAGCTGCACCTCCGATTTACCGCTCACCCACCACCAATACCTCGGGGACCAGTTCGACGCCGAATCGCGCCTTCACGGTCCTCTGGATATGCTCCATGAGGGTGAGGACGTCTTCGGCCTTCGCCTGTCCCGTATTCACGATGAAATTGGCGTGCACATCCGACACGGCCGCTCCTCCCGACCGGTACCCCTTGAGCCCGGCTGCCTCGATCAGCCGCGCCGCGTAGTCCCCCGGCGGATTCCGGAAGACCGATCCCGCGGTCGGCACTTGCAGCGGCTGCGTCCGCTGCCTGCGGTCCTTGTAGGATGCCATCGCCGCCGCGATCTCCTTCCGGTCGCCGGGCGCCAGCTCGAACGTCGCCTCGGCGACGATGCCCGGCATGGTTTGGAGGATGGAATGCCGGTAGCCGAACCGCATCGCCTCGCGGTCGAAACGCACAATCTCACCGTTTTCCGTGACAATCTCGGCCGACTTGAAGATGCGTGACACGTCCGATCCGTGGGCTCCGGCGTTCATGTAGACGGCGCCGCCCACCGATCCCGGAATTCCCCCCGCAAATTCCAGGCCGGTCAGTCCGTGCTTGCCGGCGAGCACGGACAGCTTGATGAACGAGAAGGCCGCGCCCGCGGTGACCGTATGCCCGTCGAACCGCGCGTAATCGAGTCCGGGTCCGGGCTTGATGACGACGCCGCGGACGCCTTTGTCCATCACCAGCATGTTGGACCCCCGGCCGAGGTTCATCCAGGGCACGCCGTGCCGATGAAGCAACGCGACGGCGGCCGCAAGCTCGCGCTTGCCCCTGGGAATGACCAGAAGATCGGCGGGTCCGCCGATTTTCCAGGTCGTATACTTGGCCAGCGGCTCGTTCGGCAGCAGCTCGCCGATGTCGGCGCGCTTCAGTTCCTCGATCAGCTCCTGCATGGCCTGCATGGACGATCCTCCTTCCGGTTAGCCGGCAATGGACATTCGGGCTCCGCGGCCGCGCGCCGGGGCCGCCGCGGAATCGGCGGTCACGATCATGTGACAGTCTATGCCCGGCGCATGTCGGGTGTGACAATCGCCCAGACGCGCTCCCGCCTTCAGCGCTTTCCGCGTGCACGGGCGGCAAGCGTCCGGATCTCGGCCGTGATCCGCGCCGCGGAATCCGGCATCGCGAGGGCTTTCGCGGCGTTCGACATCGCCTGCCGCACGCCCTCGTCGCCCATGATGCGCGCGATCGCTTCGGCCAGCCGCCCGCCGGTCAATTCGCGTTCGACGATCATGACCGCCGCGCCCGCGTCCGCGAGGCTTCGCGCGTTCGCCTCCTGGTGGTTGTGCGTCACGTTCGGCGACGGCACCAGTATCGACGGAACGCCGAGCGCGGTGATCTCGGCGAGCATGGATGCGCCGGAGCGGCTGATGACCAGCGACGCCGCCGCGAGCACTTCCGCCATATTGTCGAGATACGGCACGACGAGGAGCCGGCGGGTCAGATCCGCCGGCAGCCGGTCGAGCCGCTCCTTCGTCTGCTCGTAATGGACTTCGCCGGTGACCGCGACCAGCCAGACATGATCCATCCGGCCGATCGCTGCGGCGATGTCGGGAATCGCCTCGTTGAGCGCCCTGGCCCCCCGGCTGCCGCCGACGACCAGGACGATGCGGCTGCCCGCCGGGATGCCGAGCGACGCGTACCCGCGTGACTTGTCCGCGTGCAGCACGTTCGTCGCGCACGGGTTGCCGGTATGAATGATCCGCCGCCCCCGGCGGAACCGGCTCTCCGATTCCGGGAAGCTGACCGCGATCGCGTCCGCGTAGCGGCTCAGGAAAACGTTCGCCATGCCCGGCTCGACGTTCTGCTCGTGAATGAGCGTCGGGATGCCGAGCCTGGCGGCCGCGTAGACAACCGGGCCGCACACATAGCCGCCGGTGCCGACGACGACATCGGGGCGGAATTCGCGGAGAAGCGCCTTCGACCGTCGGACGGCGCGCAGAAAGCGGACGACCGTGCGCACGTTGTCGAGCGACAGTTTCCGCTTGAACCCGCTGATCTCGATCGTCTCGAACGGAATGCCGAGCTTCGGCACGATCCGGCTCTCCAGGCCGTTCGCCGAGCCGATGTACAGCAGCTCCGTGCCGGGATCCTCCCGCTGAAGCTGCCGTCCGATCGCCGCGGCCGGATAGATGTGGCCGCCCGTTCCGCCGCCGGAAAGCACCACTCGCATCTTGAGCGTTCACCTCGAATAACGGGATATGTTCAGCAGGATGCCGAGCGCCGTCAGCAGCAGCGTCAGCGACGAGCCGCCGTAGCTGACGAGCGGCAGCGTGATGCCCGTGACCGGCAGCAGGCCGATGACGACGCCGATGTTGATGAACACCTGCACGGCGATGATGCCGGTGATGCCGACGGCGAGCAGGCTGCCGAACGTATCCGGCGCGGTAATCGCGGTGCGCAGGCCGCGCCAGATCAGGACGAGAAACAGCAGGATCAGCGCCGATCCGCCGATGAACCCCAGTTCCTCGGCCAAGATGGAAAAGATGAAATCCGTCTGCGGCTCCGGCAGGTAGCTGTACTTCTGCCGGCTCTCGCCGAGCCCGAGCCCGATCAGGCCGCCGGGGCCGATCGCGTACAGCGACTGGATGATCTGATACCCCGAGCCGAGCGGATCCTGCCACGGATCGAGAAAGCCGGTAATCCGCTTCATCCGGTACGGCTCCGCGATGATGAGGGCGACGAGCCCTGCGGCGCCGATGCCGGCCAGCGCGCCGAGATGGAGCATCCGGGCGCCGGCCGCGTAGATGACCAGCATGGTCGCGCCGACCATCACCGCGCCGCTGCCGAGGTCCGGCTGCAGCATGATCAGGCCGAACGCGAGGCCCATGATCGCGAGCGGCGGCAGCAGCCCGCGCGCGAATCCCGCGATCTCCTGCTGCCGGTCCGACAGGTATTTCGCCATGAAGACGACCATGGCCAGCTTCATGAATTCAGACGGCTGGATGCCGAACGAGCCGATGCCGAGCCAGCTCCGCGCGCCGCCGCGCACGACGCCGACGCCGGGAATGAGCACGATGACGAGCAGCGCGAAACAGACGATGATCGCCGTTCCGGCATGCCGCCGGAGAATCCGGTAGTCGATTCCCGCCATGACGGCCATCATGCCGATTCCGAGCGCGGCGAACAGGAGCTGCCGCTTCAAATAGTAGAACGCGTCGCCGTATTCTCGCAGCGCGAGCACGGCGCTGGAGCTGTACACCATGACCAGGCCGGCGGCCAGGATGAGCAGGACGGCCGTGATCATCCACATGTCGGGAGCGGTACGGGCTTTCGGCATGCTGCGACACCTCTTGCAATCGGACTAAGGGGACAGCCCCTTCGTTACAAGATATGCGCGGCTTCCTTAAAAATACGCCCCCGCTCCTCGTAGGACGGAAACATGTCCCAACTCGCGCAGGCGGGCGACAGCAGGACGGCGTCCCCGGGTTCGGCGAGCGCGCCCGCCTCCCGCACCGCCCGCTCGAGCGTCGCCCGGGCGCTCGCTTCGGGCTCGATGACGCGGATCAGGCGCACGCCCGCCGCCTCCGCCGCCGCGGCCAGCTTCATCCGCGTCTCGCCGATCGCGACGAGCGCCTTCACCTTCTCGCGCAGCACCGGCACCAAATCCGCGTAATCCGTGCCCCGGTCCAGCCCGCCGCACAGCAGCACCACCGGCCCCTTCACCGAGCGGAGCGCCATCGTCGTGGCGGTCGGGTTCGTATCCTTCGAACTGTTGTAGAAACGGACGCCTGCCTTCTCCCGCACGAATTCGAGCCGGTGCTCGACACCGCGGAACGTCCTGAGCGGTTCGGCGAGCGATTCGATCGGCACGCCGGCGGCCAGCGCCGCGGCCGCAGCCGCAGCCGCATTGGCGGCGTTGTGGCGGCCCGGCACGCCCAGCTCATCCACGGGGAGGATGACGGTTGTCTCGCCCCCCGCCCGCCGGACGATCGACCGCACCAGGCCGTCGTCCTCCGGCGATTCGGGATACGGCGGATCGACGAACACGCCTTCCTCGAGCCGCTGCCGGATCGCGAACGGCATGACCTTCGGCTTCGCGCCGGAGACAAGCCGCCGGCATTCCGGGTCGTCCCAGTTGACGACCGCGACATCGTCCTCCGTCTGGTTGGCGAACAGCTTCGCCTTCGACGCCGTGTAGTCGTCCATGCCGCCGTGATAGTCGAGATGCGTCTCGGCGACATTGGTCAGCACGGCGATGCGCGGCCGGAAATCGACCGTTCCCTTCAATTGAAAACTGCTCAGCTCGGCGACAAGCCAGCTTGAAGCATCCGCTTCCCGCGCCGCGTCGGTGAGCGGCCGGCCGATGTTGCCCGCGACGATCGTCTTCCGCCCCGCCGCCTCGAGCAGCCGGCCGATCATCGTCGTCGTCGTCGTTTTGCCGTTCGAGCCCGTGATGCCGATGATCGGCGCCTCGGTCAGCCACCAGGCGACCTCGACTTCCGTCACCACCTCCAGCCCCAGCTCCAGCGCCTCGCGCACGGGCGGAGACGTGTAGGGGATGCCGGGATTTTTCACCACCAGGGCGGTGTCGGGCGTCACGAGCCCCTCCGGATGACCGCCGCAGAGAACGGAAATGCCCAAAGCGGCCAGTTCCTCCGCTTCGGGGCATTGCTCGCGCGGCTTGACGTCGCTCGCGATCGTATCTGCGCCCAGCGCGTGGAACACCTTCGCCACGCTGACGCCGCTGCGCGCGAGTCCCAACACGACGACCCGGCGGTTTCGGTAAGTCGAGGGATGTTGCATGCTGCCACTCCTTTGGTATGCCGGACCGCGGGACCGGACGGCTACACCGTGCCGTTCAGCGCCAGGCCGGCGGCGGCAAGCAGAATGCCGGCCGCCCAGAACATGGTGACGACCTTCCATTCCGACCAGCCGCCCACTTCGAAATGATGATGGATCGGACTCATGCGGAAAATCCGCTTGCCGCGAAGTTTGAACGAGGCGACCTGCAGGACGACGGACAGGATCTCGATGACGAAAATGCCGCCGATCACGATGAACAGCAGCTCGGTCTTCGTCACGATCGCGACCGCCGCGATTGCGCCGCCGATGCCGAGGGAGCCGGCGTCGCCCATGAACACCTTCGCCGGATGGGCGTTGTAGACGAGAAAGCCGAGCACGGCGCCGACCATCGCGGCCGACAGGATGGCCGATTCCGGCTCGGCGGCCTGAAGCGCCACGATCGCAAACGCGGCGAACGCGATCGCGCTCGTCCCGGACAGCAGCCCGTCGACGCCATCCGTGAAGTTGACCGCGTTGCCGACCGCCATGAACATCAGGATGATGAACGGATAGTAGAAAAGATGCAGGTCGAACCGGAGGTCCGTGCCCGGCACCGCCACCCACGTGTCATGCCCGGAGACATACAGAATGACGCAGATGACGGCTCCGAACAGGAGCTGGCCGAGCAGCTTCTGGCGCGCGGTCAGGCCGAGCGAGCGCTTCAGGGCGACCTTGATGTAGTCGTCCAGAAAGCCGACAAGGCCGAACCCGAGCGTTGCGACCAGCAGCACCCAGAATTCCGCCGTGTATTCGGCATATCGCAGAAACGCGACGGTGGCGGCAAGCAGGATGATGATGCCGCCCATCGTCGGCGTGCCCGATTTTTTCAAATGGGTCTGCGGCCCGTCGGACCGCACCTGCTGGCCCACCCGGAGCCGCCGGAGCAGCGGGATCGCCACCGGCCCCAGGAGCACGGCGAGCAGGAACGATATGCCGAGCGGGAGCAACAGTACTGGTATATCCAAAAAAGGTCTCCTCCTAACCCCGGACGAGCGCGCGCACGACTTCTTCCATCCGCATGCCGCGCGAGCCCTTCACCAGAACAAGATCGTCCGGCGCAAGCTCGCGCTCCAGCCGGCGGACGAGCGCTTCCTTGTCCGCGAAGTGGATCGCCCGCTCCGGCCCAAGCCGCTTCGCCGCGCCGCGGACCGTATGCTTCGACCGTTCGCCGACGGCCAGCACCGCATGGATCTCGTCCGGATTCACGGATGCTCCGGTCTCGTAATGCAGCCGGTCCTCCTCCGGCCCGAGCTCCAGCATGTCGCCGAGGACGAGCCATTTTCGCCGGTAGCCCGTCAACTCTCCGACGAAGGCGATCATCGCCTTCACGGACGCCGGACTTGCGTTGTAGGTGTCGTTCAGCACGACGGCGCCGCTTGCGGCCCGCAACGACTCGAGCCGCATGGCCGACAGCCTGACCGCCTTGAGCCCCTGCCGGATGCTCTCGGGATCCAATCCGAGCCGCGCGCCGACGACGGCGGCGGCCAGCGCATTCGCCGCGTTGTGCCGTCCCGGCGCCGGCACCCGGAATTCGCCGGGCCACGCCGGGCCGTGAGGGGGGCGGATCCTGAATGCCGTCTCCTGCGCGGTGACGGCGGTCAGTTCCGCCCTCCAGCCGTCCTCCCGGTCGAGCGCGAACGTCTCCAGACGCCATCTGCGGTAGCCCTCCGCCCGCTTGGCGCCCTCCGTGAGCAACGGCTCGTCGCCGTTCACCAACAGCAGGCTGCCCCTCTTGAGCCCTTCGACAATCTCGAGCTTCGCCCTCGCGATCCCTTCACGGGAGCCGAGCTGCAGCAGATGGGCGTCGCCGATATTCGTGATGACGGCGATATCCGGCCTGGCGATCCGGGTAAGCCGCGCGATCTCGCCGAAACCGCTCATCCCCATCTCGAGCACGGCCGCCTGCGTGGTCCCGTCCATCGCGAGAATCGTGAGCGGCAGACCGATGTGGTTGTTCAGATTGCCTTCCGTCTTGTGGACGCGCAGCCGCTGCGCGAGCACGGAGGCCGTCATGTCCTTCGTCGTCGTCTTGCCGTTGCTGCCGGTTATGCCGATGACCGTGACGGGCAGCTCCGCGCGCCAGGCCGCGGCCAGCCGCTGCAGCGCTGACAGCGTGTCGTCCACCAGCAGCAGCGGGCGGTCGACCAGCGCCTCCGGCACCGGGCGCCCGGCCTGCCACAGCGAAACCGCCGCGCCGCCTGCGAACGCTTGGGCCGCATAGTCATGCCCGTCGAACCGTTCGCCGGCAAGCGGCACGAACAGCATCCCTT
>Ga0207866_1000461_pt1 | contig 59117 bp, 101 predicted proteins | sample HigsolmetaAR203D_FD_184835 | JGI IMG/M metagenome (GOLD analysis project Ga0207866, IMG submission 184835) | Ionic liquid and high solid enriched microbial communities from the Joint BioEnergy Institute, USA - AR20-3-D (SPAdes) (version 2) ...
AAAACAGGATACAAAAACATTTGTGAAATTGGAAAAGAACGCATTCGCCGTGCGGGTGAAAAAATAGTACAAGAAACAGGAAAAACAGATTTGGATATTGGTTTTAAAGTGTTTAAGCTTGATTCTTTTAATGTAAACAATTTTCAAGGTAGTAAATCTTTTTAACAGTTTAATGATGACGGTGTATCTGTTTTGTTAATTGATGGTTGTTTGATTTAATTTGTAGTAGGTGAATCGAATGAAAATAACAGTAACTCAAAAAGAGTACCAAAAATTAAAGGAATTATTGAATATTGTTAAAGACAAAAGAAACTTGCCCGGTACTAGAAGATTAGCAATGCATGAGTTTGATTGCATTTTGCGTGATGCTATTAATCGGAGGTCTGTTGATGAAGGTTAGAAAATCGGATTGGACAATAGTAAGAGGAGCAGAAGAAAAGGGTTTGGTAGCTGCTATGACAAGTTTGATCGAGCGGAAACGTACAGAATTAAATAAAGAATTAAGTGATTATTTCAGAAAAAACGTTCCTGATTATACGGGCATCTTTGATGAAGATAAATGTGAAGATGTTCTTGATAAGATCAATACATACATGGAAGAAAATAACATTAATAGACATCCATTAGAGTTTCCTTTAAGCAGTGAAAGTGATGTTCGTTTAGTTCCTATAGGTGAAAACATTGAATTAAAAATATTAATTGCTGATGAATACTATGGAGATGGTGATTATGATAAATATGTTGACATTAGCTTCTTCTTGATTAATGAAAAGACAACTAAGCAGGATGTAGACGTATTGATTGAATTTGTTAGAAAATATTTGTTGTAATTCAGTGGAGCTTTGGGAGGTGAACTGTTATTGGATGTAAAGTTATTGTCGGAAGTTTTAGCTGAAGTAGCTGAAAAAGTAATGGATTTTAGAATATCTAAAGAGGAATTGTTTGATTTGATTGAGTCGTTTAAAGATGAATAAATGGTGGTGTGATGATAGTATGGATGCCAGAAAATCAATTATATTATTAAGAAAATACTCAAAATGTCCAAAGTGCGGAAGTGACAAGATTGGTGATGGAGAAGGAACGCTTGAAATGGATGGTGATACACTTAAGCGTTCTTGTAAATGTGGGTGGAGTGTAGAAATTAAAGTGGATTAAAAAAATATCTCAAATATACGTTGACAAAAATAAATTAAAATAATATAATGAAATAGAAGTTGATAATTGAAGGTGATTAAAAGGTGGTGAAAAAATGGACAATAAGGAAATATGGAAGGATAAATTTTATTATGATGAAAACTCAGATGTTTTAATGATTTTTCCTGATGGAGAAACTTTTGAGATCCATCCCGTAGATGCATCAATTGAAAGTAAATAAAAATATTAGATAGTTTAAACTGCGGCAACAGTTTGAATTATGATGGTGTTGGTAGCGGCAACTACCATATTCTTTTAAAACTTCGTTTTTGATAAGTCTTTTTCTTATTAAAATAGTGTACTACAATTTTGTTGAAAGTTTTGATGAATATTTTAATTAAAGGTGAAATGAAAGCTTCTTCAATTATTAAAAATCAAAAAGAACTGGAGGAAAAATGAGTGACAATTGGATATTACATTGTGCAAAACGGGGACAATGTTTTAGGAACTATAAATAAAAGAGATAATAACCAAACAACTTTTGCCACCTATAAAGATGCAACAATAAATATGGAATATAAGATTGAAATTGTAGATGCTTTAACAAAAGAAATTGTTACAACGTTTGATCTTAAAGATATTATTTTTGAAGCGTTGGCTGAAAAAGAAAAAACAAAAGCTTCTACCCTTGAAATTACAGAAAAAGGTGGATGTGGATGGAAAACTATCGATTCGCAAAGTGGAATTAGGATTAAGCAAAACATTGAAAAAAGCCTTGAAGATCTCGCAAGAGAATTACTTGACATCTATGATAAGCGAGTAGAGAAAATTGCAAAGCGAATCGTTTTTGAAGAGTTTAAGAAGAAGTTGGGCAAATAAAAGATAAATTTTATATAGGAGGAATTGTAATGAGTAAATTTAAAGTAGGTCAAGAGGTAACATTGTTTGTAAAAGGTGCAGGGGTAACTTCTAAAGAGCAACATGTGATAGAGAAAATTGCTGATGGAATAATTACCCTAGAAGATAGTGATAAAAAGTTTGATCTTAATGGAAAATGTACAGAGGTTGACAATTTTTTTGGTTTTAGTTTCTGGATTGAATAAGTCTTTCATTTTTATACATGGCAAAAATTAGCTTTATCAGCTAATTCAAAATAAATTAAATTGATATAGTATTATAAGGAGGAAAATTAATGGCTGAAAACACTTTACGACAAGCTCTTAACAATGTGGTGATTGAAGGAGTCCTTTTGGAAAAACGGATGGAGATTAAAGGCGATAAAGAGGAAGATAAATACATAACTGGTGAATTAGATATTAGAGTTAAAGAAAATGAAGTACATACTGTAAGAGTTTTTTCTAAAAAATACAAAAGTGATGGTAGTGAGAACAAATCTTTCCCAGGATTGTTAACAGTTTTAGAGGAATATAAATCTGTTGCTGAATTTGGTGAAGAAGAAGCAGATAAAGTAAGAGTGTCACGGGGCAACATTCAATTAAATGAATATTACGGACAAGATGGGCAATTGAGATCGTATCCAAGTATTAGAACTAATTTTATTAATCGTGTCGATGTCGCTAAAGAAGGTTTTGAACCACGGGCTGAATTTGAAGTAGAACTATTTGTTAAAAGTGTACGAGAAGAGACAAATAAAGAAGGAAATGAAACGGGACGTGCAGTGTTAGATGGTTATATTCCTTTGTTTGGTGGAATTGTAATTCCGTTTACATTCAAGGTAAACCAAGAAGGAGCAGAATATGTTTTAGACAATTATGAAACTGGACAAACAGTATCAATCTATGGTGACATTATTAATCACCATGAAAAAATTGTAAAGAAAAAAGAATCTGCTTTTGGTAAAGATAAAGAAATTATTTCTAACAATACGATTCGCGAATATTTGGTAACTGGTGGTTTTGAACCGTATGACGAAGATGATGAAAAAGCTTATAATCCCGAATTAATCAAAAAAGCTTTAGTTGAGCGTGAAACATATTTAGAAGAATTAAAAAATCGGGATAAAGATGCTAAGAAAGAAACAAAAAAAGGCGGTTTTGGTTCTAAATCGAAATCATCTAAGAAACCAGAAATTAATCCAGATGATCTTCCTTTCTAATAAAAATAAATTAAATTAATACATACATATAAAAGAATTAAATTATTATAGCTTACAAGGAGGAAATTTATACATATGTCACTCGATATCTTTAATCCGCAAATTTCTGTTGTTGCAAAAGGACTTGAAGGAAAAGTTATAACGATTTATGGAAGCAACAACTTGGGGAAAACTAAACAAGCAACCAGAATGAAGAAGCCTTTCTATCTTGGTTTTGAAAAAGGAATCCGCGCTATTAGCGGAGTTCCTTTCTTACCAATCAATAATTGGAGAGACTATAAGAAAATCAATAAACAATTAACTGATCCTAAAAACTTAGAAAAAGCAAAAGAATTATATCAAACAATTATTTTTGATGAAGTTTACGCTAGTGCGCTATATTGCCAAGAATTTATTTGTAAAAAATACGGGGCTGAAACAGTAGGTGAGGGAAATAACGGCTACGGACTTTGGAAAGAATATGAGACTGAGTATTGGAGTGAATTAAACAAATTAATAGGTGCTGGTTATACATTAATTTTTATCGCTCATGAGGATGAAACAAAAGATGGTAAAAAGATTCCAAAAGGTGATAAACGTTCGATTAAGCCAGTTATTGATAACTCAGATATTGTAGCTTATTTAGTTAGCAATGGAGTAGATGAAAATAATCAAGTGATTAAATCATCTGCATGGTTTGCAGAAACAGACAAATTCTTTGCACGTTCAAAATTTGATTATATGACCACATATATTCAAGAATTTACTGCTGAAAATTTAGAACAAGCTATTATTGAGGCTATCGAAAAGCAAGAAGAGGCAGAAGGAATTAAGGCAGTATCTTATGAAGAACAAAAAGAAACTTATCAATCAGAAGAATTGAATTTTGATGAATTGGTACAACAAATTAATGAAATTGGCACAAAATTGGCTGAAGAAGATAGGGTAGAAGAAGTTGTAGACATCATTGAAAAATATTTAGGAAAAGGCAAAAAAGTGTCCGAAGCTAAGAAAAATCAAGTAGAAATTTTGGCTGTCATTTTAGACGAACTTAAGGATTTATTAGATGAATAATAAACAATTATATAGGGAGTAATTGCACTCCCTATCCTTTTATCTTTTTAAGAAGGTGGTAGAAAATGGGGAGACAAGTTATATGTCCTTATTGTAAAGAAAAGTTAGATAAAGATGAAGCGCATCCATATAAAAAACGTTATTATCACGAAAAATGTTTTAATGAATGGCAAGCGCATAGTCAGCACAGGAAAGATTTGATAGCCTATATCTGCGAATTACATAATCTTGATGCTCCTACTGGAATGATATTAAAACAGATCAAAGAGTTTGAGAATGACTACGGTTATAAGTTGAAAGGTATGGAGTTAGCTTTGAGATATTTTTATGAAACACTGGGAAATCCCGTTAGAGAAGGTGACGGAATTGGGATTATTCCTTATGTTTACGAAGAAGCAAAAAAGCATTATATAACAAAAATGAAAGTTGAAGAAAGTGTGGCAAAGCATGAAAAGCTAGAAAAAGATTATTTAGTCACTATAGATTTAAGTAAAAAATCTCATTTTAAAAAGAAATTAATTGATATTTCATCTATTTAGAGGAGGCTTCGAATGCTACAAGATAAAAAATCAATTATTCAAGTGCTTGGATGTTTATTAAAACAACCAAGTCTTTTAAGTAGTGCTTATGATTACTCGCTTAACAAAGATGATTTTCCTGAACAATTTCATAAAATCATCTTTGCTGCCATACATAATCTTTATCAAAATGGAACAGAAGAAATAGATGCTGTTGCCATTGATGGTTTTTTATCCAATTACGATATCCAGTACAAAATATTCAATGACAATGATGGCGTAAAGTATTTATATCAAATTCAAGAGTTAAGTAATCTTGATAATTTTGATTATTACTATGAAAGACTTAAAAAATACAGTTTTTTGAGATCGTGTAAAGAAAAAGGAATTAATATTGATGAAATTTATAATGAGGATTTGGTCGATCCAAAAGAGCATGAAAAGATGCAGGAAAAATTTGATTCTTATACTTTAAATGATTTAATAGCAATAGTTGAAAAAAAGATTGTGGGATTAAAAGAAGAGTTTAAAACCAATAAAAATTCTAGTGATATTCAAGGTGCAGATGGAATTGAGGAATTAATTGAAGACTTAAAACAAAATCCTGATTTTGGCGCTCCTTTATGTAGCAAATATTTAAATACTATTTGTCGAGGGGCTAGAAAGAAAAAGTTTTATTTAAGATCAAGTATTTCAGGTGGAGGAAAAACAAGGCTAGCATTGGCTGATTTGTTGAATATTGTAGTTGATGAAATTTACGATACTGAAAAACAAAAGTGGGTATTCAACGGAGATAAACAAAAAGGTCTTTTCATAACAACAGAATTATCATTTGATGAAATTCAAGTGCCAGCCATTTCTTTTATTAGCGCTGTACCGGAGAATAAAATACTTAGAAATTCTCTTTCTGAAGATGAAGCTGAAAGAGTAAAAAAAGCAATAGAGATTTTAAAAAGAAGTGATTTTTGGATTGCTCATTTGCCGGATTTTGATGTTAATGACATTGAGCAAGTAATAGAAAAACATATCTTAAACAATGGTGTTGAATATGTTGTTTTTGATTACATACACAGTTCTATGAAGCTATTATCATCGATTACTACTAAAAGTAAAGTAAATATGAGGGAAGATCAAATTTTACTTTTACTGTCGGACAAGTTAAAAACGATTTGTAATAAATACGATGTGTGGCTCTTAAGTGGAACACAACTTAATGGAGAATGGAAAAATTCTAATAATCAAGATGCTAGTTCTATTAGGGGTAGTAAAGCAATTATCGATAAAACAGACTTTGCAATAATTTCTTTACCAGTTACAAGACAAGATTTAGATAGTTTGGAGCCGATTTTGAGAAATGGGTATTATCCTAAGCCCAACTTGGTTTTTAACGTTTTTAAAAATAGGAGAGGAGAATACAATAACGTAAAAATTTGGGTCAATGTTGATTTAGGGACATTAAGAACCAAAGATTGTTTTGTAACAAATGATTCCTATGAGATTCTAAACATTCAACCAACAGAAATTAAAGTTAAAAAGTTTGATTTTTAAATGATTTTAAAATTGTAATAAGGGGGTTGATCCCTTATTGTTTTTGGATAAAGACAAAATTCGAGAAAACTTAACTTTAGACGATATAAAGAAAATATTAAATGATTTAGGTAGTAGCGAACCAAAAAAAGATAATCAAGGAAATTTGATTTTCCAAACTGTCTGTCATGCAGGAGAAAAACATAAATTATATTATTATAAAGATTCAAAGCAATTTCATTGTTTTACACAATGTGGACTATCATTTGATGTTTTTGATCTTGTTATAAGAGCTAAAAAACATCAAGGAGAAACTTTCTCTTTTCCAAAAGCTGTTAAGTACGTAGCGAGACTAACGGGAAAAACTTTTGGTACTGGTTTTCCTTCCAATCAACAAAATAGTGAAATCATAACTGATTGGGAATGGATAAATAAATTTGAAAAGAAAGAAAAAATCAATATTGAGTTGCCTGAATATGATGAACGAGTGTTAGATGTATTGTTGCCTTATCCACATATTGACTGGATTGAAGAAGGAATTTCTTATGAAACACAAAAGAAATTTGAAATTGGATATTACATGAGAGAAGAACGGATTGCAATTGTACATCGTGACATTAAAGGAAGATTCGTAGGCTTACGTGGAAGAGCAACAAGACAAGAAGATATTGATAATGGTAAGAAATACATGCCCATTACCATTGGTGGACAATTACTAAATCACGCGACACTTTTAAACTATTTTGGTATCCATAAAACCAAAGATGCTATTAAACGATTAAAAAAAGCAGCAATATTTGAAGCAGAAAAATCAGTTTTAAAATGTGAAGATTTTTATGGTGAAAACAATTTTAGCGTGGCTTGTTGTGGTAGCAATGTAAGTACATTTCAACGAGACATTTTGTTGTCATTGGGTGTTGAAGAAGTATTTATTTGCTTGGATAAGTTTAGAGATAAAAAACCTGATGAGACAGATGAGGAATATGAAGAAAAAGTAATCGATTATCAAGAAAAATTGCTCAATATTGCAAGGATGTTTTCTCCTTATGTAAGAGTCTATATTATATGGGATTTTAAAGGATTACTTGATTTTAAGGATAGTCCGGCAGATAAGGGCAAAGAAGTGTTGGAAGAATTGATGAGAAACAAAATTGAAGTGGGAACATTGGGTAACGAATAATTAATAATGGAGTGTGTTTATATGAAATATGAATTAATTGGACGAAATAATTTTCTAAATCCAATCGAAACAATATTGTACAACAGAGGGATAAATGATGTAGAACGATACTTAAATGCTAGTGCAAAAGATGTTATCCATCATTCTAAATTAAAAAATATTGATAAAGCTGTTGAATTATTAATTTCTAAAGTGAAAAGAGGTGGTTTGAAGGTATTCGTTCAGGCGGATGCCGACCTTTAGATGGCTATTGTTCAGCTACGATTTTAATTAATTATTTAAATAAGGTTTTTGATAAACAAATGAACATTCAGTGGAGAGTACATGAAGGAAAAGAACATGGTTTAATTGTAGATACAATCCCAAATGATGTAGACATTGTATTTTCTCCTGATGCTGGTTCTAATCAATATGAAGAACATAAGCAATTAAAAGAAAGAGGAATTGATGTAATAGTTTTAGATCATCATGAATGTGAAAAAGAATCTGCCGATGCCGTTGTTGTTAATAATCAACTGTCTCCAGATTATCATAATAAAAGTTTAGTAGGCTCAGGCATAGTTTATAAATATATTAAAGCAATAGATGAAAAATTAGGAATTTCACACGCTGATTATTATTTGGATTTAGTAGCAGTTGGTTTAATTGGTGATATGGCTGATTTACGGGAATTAGAGACAAGATATTACGTCAATAAAGGATTAGCTCAAATAAATAATCCTTTGTTAAAAGCACTTTATGAAAAACAGTTTTTCTCGACTAAAGGCGTAATTAACGTTATAAATACACAATTTTACATTTGTCCATTGATTAATGCTGCTATTCGTACTGGCAACATGCAAGAAAAGCTACAAATGATGAAAGCATTTCTTGGCTCAAAAGAATTGGTTTTCAATTCTCGTAAAGAAGAATCAGAGGATATACAAACTGCAACTGCAAGAATGTTGGTTAATATTAAAAATCGACAAGGTAAATTGAGAGACAAAGGAACTGCTTTAATTGAAAAAAGAATAGAAGATAAAAATTTACTTAATAATAAAGTGTTAATCGTAAATGTAACTGATATTCTTGACAAAAATCTAACCGGACTTGTAGCCAATGCTCTTGCAAAATCCAAAAAACGTCCAGTATTGCTTGTTAGATACGATGAAGAAGAAGGTGTAATGCGTGGCTCGGCAAGGGGATATGATAAGGGAGTAATAAAAGACTTTAAAGCATTTTTAAATAATATGGATAAATTTAATTATTGTGAAGGACATGCCAATGCCTTCGGTGTATCTATTCAAATTGAAAAATTAATCGAAGTAAATGAATTGATTAATGAATTGTTAAGAGATGTAGAAATTGATATTGATGTTTATGAAGTTGATTTTATAATTCCTGCAAACCAACTTTCAAAAAGTTTTATAAATGAAATATATCAATATCTGCATTTATGGGGATATAAAGTTGAAGAACCTTTAATTGCAATAAAGGAAATTGAAATAAACAGTGATCAAATACATCTTATAGGCAGTAAAAAGAATACATTGAAATTTACATATGAAGGAATTGAATACATAAAATTCTTCAGTAGCGTGGAAGAATGGGAGAGTTTGACCAAGAAAGAAGAAAAGTTAGTAATTGATGTTGTAGGCAAATGTTCTTTAAATGAGTATCGTGGAAAGATTACTCCTCAAATTGTTATTGAGGATTATGAAGTAGTGAAGACAAAAAAGAAAGAATGGGTGTTTTAAATAAATTAAAATAATAAGGAGTGATTGTGTGGGTTATTTCTCGGTTCACAATCATAGCATGTTTAGCAATATTAGGCTTGTTGATTCATTAAACAGACCAGAAGAGCTGATTTCTTATGCAAATGAAATTGGTTTGAAAGGTATTTGCCTTTCAGACCATGAGTGTTTGTCCGGTCATGTTAAATTCATTCAAGCATATAAAGAAGCCAAAAAAGAAGGAAAATTAAGAGATGATTTTAAAATCGGATTAGGCAATGAAATATATTTGGTAAAAGAAGACTCACTTGAAGAATTAAAAGAAAATTACACAAATAAAAATGAAGATACAAAATTTTATCATTTTCTTTTATTAGCTCGTAATAAAAAAGGTTATGAGCAATTAAAAATCTTGAGCAGTATGGCGTGGGAAAACATGTTTTCCACTGGATTGATGGAGCGTGTACCAACATTTAAGAAAAACTTAAAAGATGTCATTAAAAAAGGTGATGTAATTGCTTCGACGGCCTGTCTCGGAGGTTTCGTTGCACAAACGATTCTTAAGTGTCTTGAAGCCAAAGAACAAAAAGATGAAAATAAATTAAATTATTACAAAAAAGAATTAGATAACTTTGTAAATTTTTGTATTGAAGTTTTTGGTAAAGATTGTTTCTTTTTTGAAATACAACCATCTGATAATAAACAACAAAAAATTGTTAATAAGAAACTGGTTGAACTTTCTAAAGTCTATGATATTGACTATATTGTTGCAACGGATGGACATTACCTGAAAAAAGAAGATAGGTACGCTCATAAGGTATATCTTCAAAGTCAGGATGGAGAACGGGAAGTAGATGATTTTTATGATGCTACATACATCATGAGTGAAGATGAAGTAAGAAATTATTTACGAGATCATTTGTCTGAGCAAGAAATTGATAAGGCATTTGAAAATACATTGAAAATTTATGATATGATTGAATTTTTTGATTTAAAGCAACATACAGTTATCCCACATGCTAAAATTGAAAATTTTCAAGTAAACCATATATTTAAGCCTGCATATGACAAATTTGAATACATTGAAAAATACGCCAATAGTAAATATCAGATAGACCAATACCTTTTGTATTTAATTGAAGAAGGATTCAAAAACAAGATGAAGAATCCCGATTTGACTAAAGAATATTTCTATAAAGTAATGGATCGAATAAATACTGAACTAAGAGAGCTTTGGTTAATATCAGAAAAATTAGGAGACAGGATGTCTTCTTATTATGTTTTAACTAAACAAATTGTTGATATTATTTGGGATAAAGGTGATTCGCTTGTGGGAGTCTCAAGAGGTAGTGCAGCAGGATTTCTTATCAATTATTTAATTGACATTATTCAAGTAAATCCATTGGATTATAACTTGCCACATTTTAGACATTTGACTGCGGAACGTCCAGAATTACCCGATTATAGATTAGTCGCCTATATTGGTAACAATATAGTGAAAAGTTGGTGAACCTGTATTTGCAGGGTGTGTCTGTTGTATTAACAGATGCTAACAGTGGAAACCTAAGTTATTAATTAAAAAATTAATAATATGGTAACACTGTGCCAAGCGTTTAAGTCATGTTGTGAAACACACTTAAACGAAGGTTAAACGACTATCCCGTTGGCGGTGAAATTCCGCAATAGGAGTAGGGCTTGCTGAAATGCAAGTGGGTGAGAATCCCTTAAATCGAAGTGCCAACTGTCCTCATATAAATAAATTATATGAGTGATAATGATATAGTCTACTCCGACTCTTGAAATAAAGAGTGTTAAAGTATTCCGAAAGGAACGGTATAAAGGATTGATCTGGACTCGCAGCAAAACAGAAGAAGTCAAATACTCCAAGCGTTAAAGGACACTTTTGGTGAAAGACAAGTTTTAAATATTGCAACATTCGGAACAGAAGGAAGTAAGAGTGCACTACTTTCTGCTTGTCGCGGAATGGGGATCGATGTGGATGAAGCGTCTTATCTTACCACTTTAATTCCAGTGGAAAGAGGAAAAAACTGGTCATTATCCGACTGTTTCTTTGGAAATCCAAAGAAAGATAGGAAGCCAGTAAAAGAATTAGTCAATGCAGTTGAAAAGTATGAAGGATTAAAAGAAATAGCACTTAAAATTGAAAATCTTGTTAATAAAAGATCGGTTCATGCTTCAGGTGTTTACATATACAACGATGATTACACAAAATTTAATGCAATGATGAGAGCGCCTAGTGGTCAACCAACAACACAATTCGACATGGGAGATAGCGATTATATGGGCAATCTGAAAATTGATCTTCTCACGGTTATCTCTATAGACAGGATAAGAGCTTGTATGGATATGCTAATTGAAGATGGTTATATGGAGTGGAAAGGTAGTTTAAGGGAGACATATAATGAGTATTTACATCCAAGTAAATTGAAATATGATGATCCAGAAATGTGGAAGAAAGTAGGAAATAATGCTATTCCTGACCTATTCCAATTCGATACTCCGGTTGGACTACAATGCGCTCAAAAAGTAAAACCAACTAACGTGTTAGAATTAGCGATTGCCAATTCCCTTATGAGATTAATGTCAGATGGAGATATGCAACCAGTTGATAAATACATATTGCATAAAAATAATCCTGAAATATGGATTAATGAAATGAAAGAATATGGTTTAACTGACGAAGAAATTGAGATTGTTAGAGAACACTTAGACGAAGTTTATGGTGTCTCAGAGTCCCAAGAAGGTATTATGTTACTTTCAATGGATAAGAGGATATCAGGTTTTACAATATCAGAGTCGAACAAGCTCAGGAAGGGCATAGCTAAAAAGCGCGAGGATATTATACAAGAAATCAAAAATCTTTTCTTTGAAAAGGGGCTACAAAATGGCTAGTGAAAATTTACTTAAATACATTTGGGATACCCAAATTTTACCACAGGCAGGTTATTCGTTTTCAAGGCTTCATAGTGTTGGATATTCATTAATAGCCTTGCAGGAAATGAATTTAGCACATTACTATCCTCAAGTTTATTGGAATACAGCTTGTTTATCGGTAAATGCTGGTGCAGATGAAAACAATGATGATAATAAAGGCACGAAATATGGAAAAGTGGCAACTGCAATTGAAAATATGAAAAGAAGAGGAATCCAAGTTGATTTACCCGACATAAACAAGGCTGGTTTTGGCTTTAAGCCAAATGTGGAAACCAATTCAATTATTTTTGGTTTAAAAGGGCTTAATGGTATTGGTGATGATTTAGTTCATTTGATTATTGAAAATAGACCGTATCATTCATTTGAAGATTTTGTTAATCGTATGTATGATACAAAAATTGTGAAAAAGAAACAGATGATTCAATTAATTAAAGGGGGCTGTTTTGAAGCATTTGGTGACAGGAAAGAAATAATGCGAAAATTTATTAATCATATTTTTGAGCCAAAAGAAAAACTGACAATGACCAATTTTAAACAAATAATCGAATTAGGATTAGTGCCTGAAAAATTCAAGTTAAATGTAAGGTTCTTTAGATTTAAAGATTATATATCAAAGTTTGTATACAAAACGGTACAAAAGCCCAAAGATAAGCTTTTTATTCTTGATGATATATCGGCTCAATTTCTTAATGAGCATTTTTCTGAAGAGTGTATTAAAGATGTTGTAGACGGAAGATTAATCATTTCTGAAAAACAGTTCAAAAAAGAATATGATAAGAAGATGGAATGTGTAAAAGAATGGTTATCACAAGAAGAAACTTTAAAATTATTCAATAATCAATTGTTAGAATTAGAATGGGAAGCAAATGCTTCAGGAAAAATAAGTGAATGGGAAATGTCTTCATTAAGCTTTTATCATTCTGAACATGAATTAGTACATTTAAATAAAGATAAATACGGTGTTTCAAATTTCTTTGAGTTACCGGAAGAGCCGATTGTAGTTAAGACATATATATCTAAAGGAATCGAAAGATCAATTTTTGAGTTAACTAGAATTGCTGGAACAGTATTAGATAAAGATAAAAATAAGCATACGATTACTTTATTGACATTAGAGGGGGTAGTCACAGTTAAGTTTTATGCGGGTAACTTCTCTTGGTATAATAAACAAATTTCAGAAAAAGGATCTGATGGTAAAAAGACCATATTAGAGTCTTCTTGGTTTACAAGAGGCAATAAGTTATTAATTACTGGTTTTAGACGGGGAAATCAATTTATTCCTCGTACTTATAAGGACTCAATTTATAAACACACAGTTGCTTTAATAAAGGAAATTGATCATGAAGGAAATCTATCTTTGCAAACGGAGAGAACAATGGCTTAGAAAAATTGAAGTAAAAGTTGGAAAATACATTGACAAAAATAAATTAAAATAATATAATGAAATCAAGTTAAAGGAGGTGATTTTTTTAAAATAATACAATATTCATAGAAAAGGAGTTATCGCATGAAAGCTGTTAAAAATATTGCTTTAGCAGCTTTATCAATAGGTTTAGTCGGAACTTCTATGCACATACATAATGATCATGAAAAAATTCATAAATTAAAAGCTAAATTGAAACAGGAGGAAGGTGTCAATTTAAATTTAGAGCGTGAGAAGATCAAACAAAACTTATTGATAAAGCAACAAGAAAACAAAATTAAATTAATATCAAATACGGTTAATTTGCAAAAGAAAAACATTAAGAGATTAAATGAACAATTAGCACAAGTCAAGAAAGAGAACCGATCTCTTTCGATAAAAGTAGGCAATAATAAAGCCACTACACAAAAAAACAATGATTACCCATCGTATTATACGGTTACAGCTTATAGTCCAAATGTAGAATCAACAGGAAAAAATCCCGGAAATCCACAATATAAGATAACTGCCAGTGGCGCAAAAGTTCAAGAAGGGGTAACAGTAGCGTGCCCTCGTTCCATACCCTTTGGCACACAATTGAAAATTGAAGGACTAGGTTATAGAACGTGTCAAGATCGTGGAGGTGCTATTGTAGAAGGTCGTATTGATGTTTATATGGATAGTACAAGTAAAGCACAACAATTTGGGAAACAAAGATTAAAGGTGGAAATCTTAAATTAATATTTTGTTATTAAAAATTAATTAAATACATATTAAGGGGGTAACAAAATGTTCATCTTTTTTACCGTTGTATTGTTGATGATTTCTCTGTATATACTCATAAAAGGGAATATGTTTAACAAAATTATGTTAGAAATTGATGAATTTGAAAAACAAAATATAAATGATATCAGTCTTTCAAAGAAAACGACACTTCTGTTAAAAATCGTTAGTGCTTTTATATATTTAATTGTTTATTTATCCTATTTGATTAATGCGTTAAAAATTGACATTTTTGTGTATCCAACGTTTTCCATGTTAATGCTATTTCTTGTATCTTTTGTGATAAATTTGATTAAAAACAAGAAACAAACCAATGAAAGAAGAATTCGTAGATTGAAAAAGGAAAGAACATTAAAAAGAACGATTATAAGTTCAGTTGAAGTAGTGTATTTCCTATATATGCTCATGATGGCGATTTTCTATTGATACATAAGAATATATGGAAGTAAATAATAAAACTATCTTTTTATTAAAATGAGGTGAAAACAAGTGCTTGTTAGCTTATGGATTATGGGGTTGTTATTTATTCTTTATTTTTCATTTAGTTTCCCTGCCGTTTTACAGGTTTATTGTCCTAAATTAATTGATAAATGGATTGAACGTAATAAGAAAAAGATTAAGTAAAATTAATTCACTTGAGGAGGTGATCCAAATGACAAAGAAAGAGGAATTCCTTGCACAGCTTAAAGAAGTGGATAGACAAATTGAACAACTCGAAGAATTAAGAGAAGAAATCTTTTTTCGGCTTGATGAATTAAAATGATACCGGATATAATAAGTATACGAACATATATTCGGTAGGTGTTGTTTCATGAGAGCGAGTATTTCGGACGAGCTTCTTAATGCAATTAATGAGCGAATCTATTTGGATCTTGAAATTCATGTTTTGAATCGAAAATTTGTTAAAGCTGAAAGAGAAGGAAAGAAAGGCTTTGCTAATTATATTGATGGATTACTTAAAGATGTCATAAAGAAGCGTAAAAGGATTAATGCTTATCTGAGTAAAAATGGTGTAAAAATATTTGATCCTGAAAATGTAGACGACATGTTTGTTCAATATCGATATTATCAGCGTATAAATGGTGGCTATAAAGAAGGAATACAAAAATATTGGAAAGCAGCCTTAAAACTTGGCTTAAAGAAAAGAATGAGTAAATATTTCACTGGAGGTGGGCAATGAATGATTATCAAAAAAGAAATAGTTGAAGTTGATCATGTACCAATTACAAAAGAGCTATTAGTCAATCGAAAATCTGAAGTTGCAAATAGTCAATCATTGTTTGTTAATAACAAATTCAATAAAAGTAATTGGAACGGTAAAGAAGCAATTATCCGTCAGTTTACATACTGGTTAGAATATGAAGAGAATGAAAAGCACTATGCTGAATTTGATTACTTAAATTGTGGTTATGAAATGATTGCTAATTGGGACTATTTCGAAGACCAGACTTACGTAACGATCACTTTGAGAAAATGTGATTATGACGCACTAATTGATAATGATGAAGAAATGGTGACATATGATTCCTATTTGATCACTTATTACAAAAGTAGAGGAACAATTAAGGGTATTTATAAAAATGGCAAATTGGTTGATTTTGATGAATATGTTCACTTGTTGAATATTATTGAAGCCAGTGGCTTTGAGTTTAAGTATTAAATGAAATTCGAGTTTTATTGATAAAGAAAATTAAAATAATAAAAACAAAAGGATGATTAAATGGAACAATTAAAGGTTTTAAGTTTATTTTCTGGTATTGGCGCTTTTGAAAAAGCACTTAGTAATATAGGAATCAATTATGATTTAATCGGGTTTTCAGAAATCGATAAATATGCTATAGAATCATACTGTGCGATACATAATGTAGATAAAACTCGAAATTTAGGGGATATTACTAAAGTCAATAAAGAAAAATTACCATCTTTTGATATATTAGTGGGAGGATCTCCATGTCAGGCTTTTAGTGTTGCTGGAAAACGCAAGGGGTTTGAAGATACGAGAGGAACGTTGTTTTTTGAATTTGTGGAAACATTGAAAGCTAAACAACCAAAATATTTTCTTTTTGAAAATGTGAAAGGGTTGATTAATCACGATAAAGGAAAAACTTTAAATATAATAGCAGAATCTTTCAGTGAAGTGGGATATAGAATTGATATGGAATTGCTTAATTCAAAGTATTTCAATGTACCACAAAACAGAGAAAGAATATTCATAGTTGGTATAAGGGAAGATCTAATACCAAATGAAGAATGGATAATTGACAAAGAAAGAAACGATGTTTTAACAAAAGGTAAAAAAAGATTAAAAAAATTAAACATTAAAACGTTCAACTTCGACTGGCCACCACAAACGGAAGTGACGACAAGACTGCGAGACATTCTCGAAGATAAGGTCGACGAAAAGTTCTATTTGAGCGAAGAAAAGACAGCGAAACTGGTGGCGCAGTTAAGTGAAAAATATCGTGCTAAAACGGAAGACTTTATGGTAGATAATCAAGGACGAAGTAAAAAGGTTCTTCATCCGTTAGAAATCTCGCCCACATTGCGCAGGGAAACGCATGGAAATGAGCCGAGAGTTGTGCAGTTGGATAAGGATGAACCATCAATCTTACAAAAAGGTAGAGGTTTTAACAAAGGCGGTCAACACAAAATAGCACCACCATTAACATCACATAGTTACGAACAGAATAATCTTTTAAATGTTCCACAAATGCTCGGTCATGCAGAACCTATTGAAGAAGTTCGCCCTGTTCTTACTCCTGATCGAGAAAATAAACGCCAAAACGGGCGAAGATTTAAAGATGATGGAGAAGAGTCATTTACGTTAACGGTGCAAGATAAACATGGAGTAGCAGTCGGCAAGTATCCTAAGTATCGTATCCGAAAACTCACGCCATTAGAATGTTATAGGTTAATGGGATTTGACGATGAAGATTTTATGAAAGCAAAACAAGCTTTAATTCATACATATTACAATGGTAAAGATAAGGCTGACTCACAACTATACAAACAAGCTGGAAATAGCATAGTTGTAAACGTGTTAGAGGAAATTTTTAAAAATTTATTTTTTTACATAAATAAATTATAATAATACATACTTATAAGAGGAGGTGATAAAAAAGAAAAGCGAATGTTCAATTTGCAAACAAGAAAGAGAAATTGTTTATACAAGTAATAGTTTCAGTTTTGGAAGAAATAAAAAATTATAACAATACTAGGAGGAAATATAGAATGGCATTTTTTAAAAAAGAAATGATTGATAATTGTTGGAAACTTGAAGATGTTGGAACTGAAAGCAATCATTACATAGTTTTAGATGTATCACATATAAAATATTTATGGGGATCAAATTTTACTGTAACAATATTGATTGTTCGTCGTGATGGTGAATATAATCGTTTAATTGACATAGAAACGAGATTTTTTGATGACGGTGGCACAACAGAATATATTAAGGCAGAAACGAAAAGATTAGTCAATCTTTATGGTACGAAAAAAGTAATTATTGATTCTATTGGATTCGGGATAATGGCAGTAGATGCATTAAAAAGTGAAGATCTTGATATCGTGGAAGTTAAAAGTACGCCAAGTAGTAAAATAGATTCCTTTTTAAAACTTGCTTCTGACATCAACAAATCAAAACTGTTGATAATCTCTAGTAAATTAAATTATAAATTTGTTGATTTGGTATCAGAACTTAAAACGGTTGATATTGAAAAGAGAAAAGATAGGTTAAAGATTGTCGGTGGAGGGGTTAAATTTGATACACTATTAACATTTTACGAATATTTAATTAAAACAGAAAATGAAAAAGAACAAAAACATAAAGATGAACAAGAAAAAACAAATAATGAATACAAAGCTAAAGTTACACTTGAGTTTGATGTATTACCACATGATAAAGAGATTAAAATTGAAAGATTAGCAGATATTCTTTCAATAAAAGACAGTTTTGGTTATAAAATTCTTAATTATTTACAAGATTATGATTATGCAATTGTATTGCCACACAACCTAAGAGTAAACGGAAAAATTGAATACTTCGACGAAAATAATAAAGCAGTTGCAGTAAAAGAAATTAATCATCACTTATTAAAAACGGATATTAAAGAAGCTCTTAAGGAAATGGACAGTGAAGAAGTCGTTAATGCTTTAAAAGAGGCTGGTTACAAAGTGATTAAAGCTGAAAATGGTCATTTTATCGTTAAAGAAAATTAAAATAATATAAAAGTTTTCTTTTATTAAATATTAAATAATTGATAAAGGAGCGTTTATTATGAAGAAAATCATAAAAGATATGGAATTAACTGTGAAAGCTGCTAATTTAGAATTTAATAATGGAAATTCTAAAGATACTGAAATTTTAATTGAAACTTATCATAATTTATTAGAAATCTTAAATACTAGTAGACAACCTGACTCCAAAAAAGAAAAGCAAGAATTGGTAAAGCTTTTACAAAGTCAAAATAAGCTTATTCAAGAACTATTCGAAAAAATTGAAATGGAGATAGAAAAAGGTTTACAAAGATCCGCATATGTAGAAGTTCGTAATTTGTCAATTATAGCAAATAAAATTCAACAAGCAAAAATACCAATTCAAGCTAATATAGATTTTCTAACAAATAACGCACTAACAAATATTTCCGGTCTATTATAAGAAGAAAAGCTGAAAGGGGGATGTTGCCTATATAGAATGGGAATTTGTTGTCAGTAAGTTTTTTGTCTAAATATTAAAAAGGGTAGCGACCAATCGCCAAGGAGGAATAATTTATGGAAAAAACAATGCAAAATATGGATTTAACTTTAACTAAAATTAAGAGCGAATTAAAAAAAGGAAACACTTCAGCAGTTAAAACTTTAACAAATACTTATCATAAACTTTTAGAGCGTTTTCTTAGTAAAAAGTTTTTTATTGAGGATAATTTAGATTTTTTTAAAAAACAAAATGAAATTCTTGTTGATTTAAAAAAGGAGATTGATAAGGAAATAGAAAGCTACTTAATTAGAGAGTGGTATCAAAACGCACATAGTCTAACAGTGGCTGTGAATAAAATTATAGATTCAATTAGTTCTATAAAATTTTCAATTAAAGCAACAACTGATTTGACAAATGAATGGATTTACTGGAAGGAGAATGATCAATGAAACTATACGAACTTACAGGCTCTTATCTACAAGTATTAGAAATGGCAGACGAACTTGATCCTGATGTTTTTGCTGACACACTTACTTCAATTCAAGAAGCCATTGAAGATAAAGCAGAGAACACCGCAAAACTAATCAAAAACCTTTCAGCAGACATTGACGCTTTAAAAGCAGAAGAAAAACGCTTAGCTGACAGGCGTAAATCATTAGAAAATAAAGTTAATTGGTTGAAACAGTATCTTCAACAGCAAATGGAATTTGCAGGGATTGATAAAGTAAAACGTCCAACCTTAACCATTTCAATTCAAAATAACCCACCATCTGTTGAGATTACTAATGAAAAAAGTGTTCCATCTGACTTCATGATTCCACAAGATCCGAAAATTGACAAGAAAGCAATTTTAGAACGATTAAAGAATGGTGAACAAATTGCAGGATGTGCATTAAAACAAACAAAGGGATTGAGAATTCGATAAGGGATTTTAAAACAAATTAAAATAATACATAAAATAGAGGTAGTCGTTGTGACTGCCTCTATAACTTAAATAAAAGTCCACTTTTATTTGAAAGGAAGGTTGCAAATTATGAAATATTATTTCATCTGCTATTCAGAAAAAGATAAAGATACGAACACAATAGACTTTTACAATGAGGTGTTGGTTGATATCCATCCTTTAAAATGGCTTAAGGATACTAACGAAGAATACTATTATTCCACTAAGTATTCTCATTCTCTTATTAGTTTCCAAGAAATCAGCGAAGAAGAATATTATCAGTATAAAGAAGATTGAGGTGAAAACAATATGGAAATCTGGTTTACAAGTGACACACATTTTGATCATGAAAACATTTTAAAATATGAAAATCGACCATTTGCCGATGCTAATGAAATGACTGAAGCATTAATCGATAATTGGAATAACGTAGTTAAACCGGATGATTTGATCTTCCATTTAGGTGATGTTTTCTTCACTAGTGCTGCAAGAATGGAATATATCGCAAAACGGTTAAATGGAAGAAAAATTTTGATTCGCGGAAATCATGATAAAGGAATAAGCAATGGGAAATTTAGAAAGCTTGGTTTTGACGTATATAACTACTATTTTTTTGAGGATTTTATTTTAAGCCATTATCCTCAAAATGAAAATGCATTGAGAACTGCAATTGCCAATACCGACTTAAAGGGAAATATCTGTGGTCATTTACATTCAAAAGGTAAGGATCTCCCCAAAGATATTTATAAATGTGTAAGTGTTGAATTGACTAACTACAAACCAATCAATTTTTCTGACATTAGAAAAGAAATTTTTGTTAGAAAAATGGTGAAAAGGTTTGACACATAAAATAAATTATAATAATATTTAATTAAGAGATAAAAAACAAGTGGGATTGTTATTTCATCAAATCTTTAGTTAAAATTAATACATGATCATTTGTTTTAAAAGGGAGTGTTTATTTTGCAACTTGACTTTTCACCTTTTTATGAAACATGTAAAGAGAAAGGTATAAAACCATCTTGGATTGCGAAAAGGGATAATATAATTGATTCCACTACTCTAGCGAAAATGAAGAAAGGTAAAAATGTTGAGTTGATGACAATTGCAAAAATCTGTAAATATCTTGATGTACCTATTGAAAAGATTGTGAGAATTAAGTATTGATTTTGTTTGGAGTGATTAAAATCCACAAATGAAGCAAAAGATATTAGAACTTTGTTTCCCGATGAAAAGTCATCACTATTTGAAAACATCAATAAACAATTAAAGAAATTTAAACAGTAATATAAAGATTATGGTAAAATTGTAAAGAAAGATTAGCTTATAGGTGGGAAAGATTTTGTTAAAGGATTTGATTGAATTAGCAAGAACACAAACAGAATTCCATGAATTAATAAAAAATTCAAATACGCTTGCAGAAAAAGTTATATCTTCACAGCAAATTATTGAAAAAGCTTCTTTTTCTATTGGCAAGCAGGTAAACGATTTAATTCAAACAGTTTATAAAAATTTTGAATCGATTCGCCTACCGAAAATATCAATACCAAAAATAAATTTTGATTATGAGCGAATAGAAAAATCTATAAATCAAAGTGCTGGTTTTGGATGGACATTAACGGCTAACACTCCTTTTAAACCTTATTTAGATTCATACAAACTTGAAAAAACTTTAGATAAATACGATCAATATTTTTATGAACTATATTCTGCAAATTCTTATGCCTATTTCAAATCCGAAAAAGAGTATATTCTTGAAAATATAAACCATAAAAACAAAAAGTTATTAGAACAGTGTTTTGAAAATTTTGAGAAAGATAATTATGAAATAACTATTCCAGCTTTAATTAGTGCAATTGAAGGGCAAATTGCTGAACTACTTAGTAGTCCAAAATACGGATTTAGATTACTAAAAGAGTGGGAAAATAAGATACCAAATGAGGAGAAAAATCTTTCAATAATTATAGAGTATTCAATGGTTCAATTTCTAAAAAACTCTTTATTTACTTCAAATGACTTTAATTCTGAAAGATTGGAGATTCTTAATCGTAATTGGGTAATGCATGGAAGAGATAATCCTGAACTATGGAAGAAAACTGATGCTTTAAAGTTGTTCATAAACTTATCTACTTTATTATTTATTAATGAAAAAAATAGAATGGCACAGGATCAGAGAGTGGTTATCATCGGAGGGAAAAGTAATGAATGATGTTAAAGAATTTTTCAAACCTAGATTAGAAGAAATAATTAGAATGACAGATGTAGCTGAGAATAAGCTTAAAGGTTATTTACGTGAAACAAATGAAAAGCCGGATATTTCATTTGAATTGCTTAAAATTCTTAATCTAAGTGATGATTTAGTAGAGTTGTTTAATCCAAGTAAACAATCCGGAGAATATTTTGGATTGCCAAAAGACGTTGTTGGAGGAGCCAAATATCCTAAAAAAATTCTTGATAGTCGTGGTATAAATTTTACTTCTTGGTTTGCCGAAAAATCGCAGCATATTAAGAATGGAATAAAGAAAACTATTGAATATTGGGAAATGAACCCTAAAGAAATTAAGTTGGTTGAAGACGCCCCAATGACAGTAGAGGAGTATATAATTGAAGGTCTTGAATCAGGATTATATCAAATTAAGGCTTATGCTGAAACCATTCTTGATATGCTTTAAATCATAAATAAGTGCTAATGGGGGATAATTATAATGACAATACCTTTAGAAGCTTGGGATGTTTTTCGAGATGAGATGAATCCCTATATAGAAAAGGCATTCAATAAAGAAATATCATTTGAAGAATTTTACGAAATATTTCAGCAAAAATTGAAACAATTACACGAAAAATATGATTATCAAAAAGTTTTAATTGGCTGGCTTGGTGGAGACTATGATCATTTAGGTTTTTATGATAATAAAAAAGATGCTGAACGTGGCCATCTTCCTAATGAAAGACTATATGATTTAATAGATGAAAAGTTTAAAGGAAGAAAAGTAAAAATTACGTTAGAAATTATTGAATAAAAAGATGAAAAGGAAATGTTTTTAAGATGGGACTATTAGTTGAGTTAGTATATTGTCTATGCGGAGAATTGATGAAAAAAGAAGAGATGATTAAGAATAGGCAAATTCCGGTTTGCTGGAAATGTCAATGTGATTCATTAGAAGATATGCAACGGAAAAAGAAACAAAAGAGGAAAAATGTTTGAATGAAGAATTTTTGTATTGAAGCATTAAAATTATTTTCAGTAGCGTTTGGTGGGTCTGCATTTATATGTATTTTAATGGTTTCTTTATCAGATATAACACAGAAAATTGATCAGCGAAACAGATAAAATCTCGATTTCGTATCAACACCAACTGGCGAAGAGAAAGTGAATTTACTGGAAATTGTTGAATAAAATGTTTTAAAATAAAGAGAGAAACATGTATGAAAAAACAAAAACCTTGGGTAATTTGGAAAAATAAAGACGGAAGTGTTAATCGAATTCAATTTATAAACTATGAAGCAGCGAAAACATTCTGTGATAATCTGGAAGATTTTAAAATAAAAGAGATAAGCCAAGATGAATATGGAGTTGCTTGTGGGCTGTATAAGTTGCCATTGAATCCAAATTTGAACTTAGCTTGTTAAATACCATTTAGGAGCGATTTAAAATGGGTGTAAAAACAAAGTACGATAAGCATGATCGTGTGTCTCATAATGTAGATAATGTATATGATATTGTTTTTGATAGATGTACACCAGTCATAAATGGTGTGCCACAAAATGAAGAACAATTATTAATGAGATATACGAAAAATGGGAAAACAGTGAATTATGCACCTGCATTTAATGAAATTGATATGATGAAAGCAATTGTTAAACTTTATAATAGCTCGGTGATATCTAATGAAGCTAAAGAAATTCTAAGACAAGGTATTAAATAAATCACCAACGTTTTGCAGGAGGAACGAATGAAGTATAAATATTTATTATTTGGTTGTCATCATTATTACCCGTCTGGTGGAATGAGAGATTTACGATTGAGATTCAATAATATAGAAGAATTAAAAGAGAAGTTCAGTTATGATGGAGAAGATATGTTTCAATTAGCTAATACAAATAATTTTAGTTATATTGAAATTAATGTTGATAATCTTAAAGAAGGAAAAAACGATATTTCCTTTGAAGAAATTCAAGAATTGATTATTAAGCAAATTGAGGAACACACTATAATGGACATTTTATCAAAAATAAGGAGAGAGAGATAAATAATGAACTTGGTGAAAGAATGCTTATTAATGATGAAGATGATGAATAATAAGGGATGGATATTAAATGATTATTCCAAAATGTGCATTTTGTAAAAAACGATTCAAAAAATCGGATTATGTAATGATTGTTGATGGAAATGTAAAAGAACCTGTCCATGAAGAATGCCATTATGATTATATATCTCACTTTCATTTAAATAGTACATACAGTTTTGATGAGTTTAAAGAAATATTAGAGGAAGAAGAGTGAATTAATCTAATAATCTGGAGGGTGTGTATGCACATTCAAAAATTAATCACTTTGACCAAAGAAGATATTGACAATGCGATTGAAGAATATCTTTTAAAAGAAGAAATTTATGATATTGATAAAATAAATTATATAATAAACGATGATAAAGAGATATTGAGGGTAGAAGTAAAAGCTCATTAAAAAGGAGATGTGTTTTATGTTAATTAATTTTAAATTTTGGTACAACAATGGAGAAGAGGAAGAGATTGTACGGGAAGTAGAGTATATTCCAGATCAGATACTCTACAAAGATATCTGGTGGCAAAAAGGCAATGCTTGCTATGATTTTGATTCAGGAAACTATACAAAAGTACATTATAAACAAATGACGTAGATTTTTTGAAAAGAGCTGAGATGTAAAACGCCAATGTCAAAAACAGAAAAACAATTGTTTCTATATAAAAGTAAATGGGAAAAATTGAAGGAGACAATTAATCAAGCTTATACAACAAGCATCTAACTGAAATGATAAAAACTGATTAAATAATAATAAAAGGGGGATGCACTTGGTATTAGTTAGAGCAGTTAAACTAGAAAATAACACAGTATTTTCTTTGCAAACAAACACAGAATTATTTTATCTTGAATTTGAAGATAATTTATTACATGAAGTTGAAGAAGATGGATTCGATGAGTTTGGTCAGACCAAATGGAAACGAAATGGGGTGGCATATACACCAGACCAAATAAACGAATTGACAAGTAGATAAAATGATTGTTTCATCGTAGACAAAAATAAATTAAAATAATATAATATATTAAAATCGGTTGATGAAGACGAAATTCCATTTTAGAAGTGAGATTATGACAAGTTTAGATGAAAAGATTAAAATATTAACTAATCGTTTTCCTTCAGTTACAAAATATAAATTGATAGAAGCGTCAGCTCTGGTAAGACCATTTGTTATTGATGATGATTTATACCTGTCTATTCAAGCAGTAATGATGAACATTACAAATGAATCGCCAATAAGTGTTATGAACTTCATATACAATGTAATAAACAAGATAGATATTAGCGATGGATTTGAAATCGCTATGTATCGAATTTACCACCAATACAAATCATTTAAAAATGAAGATGACGGAATTTTATATCTTGTCAAAACTTTTGGTGTATATGACTTTAGCAAAGGATTAATCTTAATAGAGAATATTAATTTAATTGAAGAGTATAGATATAAGATCAAATAAAGTGCGGTGATAAAAATGAGTAAATACCGATTAGTTAAAAAAGATAAGTCAGAAAGAGATAAATTCATAGTGACGATTGTCGCAGATGCTAGCGATGGAGATTATGTTACAACGGTTAACAGGTATTCTTTAGAGGAATTTGAAAATCATATCGTTGACGCTTTAATTGATTTACAAGAGAATTATAGCGGACATCATATGTTGAAAAATTACTTCGGCGAACATCTTGACATTCCATGTTCAGACTTTGGAGTATGTCACACACTAGTATCTGTAAGTGTTGAGTATATAGGTAAAAATGGTGAGATTTGGGAAGTAGAATTATGCAAGTAGGGAGGGGAGCATATGGGGAAATACCGCAAAAGACCAGTAATTGTTGAAGCATTTAGATTCTATATAGATCCTATGCCAGATTGGTTTATGGATAAAGTAACATCTAATGACGTTATTTTAAAAAATTGTGATTATAACAGATATGATATTGATGAAGCATATTGTGAGATAAAAACGTTAGAAGGAATTATGATTGGCAATGGCGGAGACTACATAATCAAAGGAGTGCAAGGAGAAATCTATCCATGCAAGCCAGATATATTTGAACAAACATATGAGAAGATTGAAGATGAACATTAAGAGGTGATTAAGGGTGTTAAAGAAAGGCGACGTAATCATCTTTGAAGATGGACACAGATGTATGGTTGTAGAAAACAAAGTAGAAAAAGCCAAATGGGAAAACGAAGAATATAAGATGTGGGATGAAAGCAGGACACTTCTCGTAAATTTAGATACAGGAGATGTTGCATTACACTATCGTGACAGCATACCATATGAAAATGGTATGCCATATATTCCTATTTGGGGCGGTGTAGCGAAGATTGTTAGTTTCGATAATTTCTTACTTTTATAAAGAGGTGAAACATAATTAAAAAAACCGTTAAGAACTTGAAGATTAGATTGCGTTGTGTTAAAGGTAATCATAACTTTGAATATGCAACATGGGGTAGTGCCTTTGTTGACAATTTAGATGGAACATTTAGTCTTTGTGAGATAGATATAAGAACTTGCAAAACATGTAAAAGACACGAAATGAATTTAAAAAATGGTTGGCAAGAAGCGAAAAAAGGATTAACCATAAACGATTTAAAGTAATAAATATAGATAAAAATCATCTTATAGGGGGCGAAAAAACATGAAAAATAAAGAAGAGATTTTAAATAAAATAAATGAATTAAAGGAAGAAAGAGAGCAATTAGAACTTCAATATCAAAACATATCTGACGGCAATGATCAAGACACATATGAACAGTTGTCATATATTGATATCGATATAGATGTACTCGATCAGAAAATTAGGTTATTAGAGTGGGTTTTGAGCGAATAAGACTATTTCTAAATATTAATAAAAAGCTATTGTCTAGAGGTGTTGATATGAAGGTTATAAAAGAACATAAATTACATTTAATTTATACAATTGATGATAATTGGCAAGAAAAAGCAAATACAAAACTTCACATGAGGGCTAAAGGATATGAAGTACATGATGAATACTTGTCTACAGTTGATGGACTAGAAAGAGTTGTAACTGTATTCTCAAAGGAAATTTGAATAAAAATTCTCTTTTATGCAAGGGGTGTGAAATATGGATGATATGCAAACTTTTAAAATGAAGAAAATCTCAAAAGCGATAAGTGAAATAGGAGCGTCAACTAAGTCTGGTGCAGAAATGTTTGCAGATGCAATTTATCTACTTGCGTATAGAGTTAGAGAATATGACTCTCAATTAAAAGCCAATCAGAGAAACTTAGATAAATTAAGTAATAGATAAGATTTCAATTTTAAAAAGGAGATGTGAATTTGAGATATGAATAATTTAGTGATTGAAATTATCGAGGAGAATAAAAAAATAGAAACATCTGGATTTATAAACCATAAGGTGGTAACGCTACGCATTGATGTAAAAATTATATTGACGAATAGGCTAGACAATTATAAAGACTTTTCAAGCAATACTTATGGAGAATGCAAGAGAGTTAATGTATATGATAAAAATAAGAAGTATTATTATAAAGATTGCATTCTGCTAACGCCAGACGGAGTAAACTTCATAGGTCATTGTAGAGAAGTGCGGCTTGATTAAGATAAATAGAAATTCACTTTTATTAAGGAGCAAGCAATATGAAAAAAATATTCTCATTGGGAGGTAGAAATATGTTTAAAAGATTGTTATGTAAAATTGGGTGGCATTCATGGACTTATAATTACATAGGTTCTGATGGAGTGAATATCAAGGCAGAGTGCAAATGGTGTAAGCACAAAGGTTTAATAGATAGTCAAGGAAATCTATTTTAATAAAATTTCCCTTTGATTGTGACAGTTTAAATGAAATTAAATATGAATATGAGAAAGGAGAATAAAATGATGGGTAATAAAATAGTATTTGTTGGATTATATACAGGTGAAGGAGAACTAAGGATAAAATCTAAAGATTATGTAGAAGTATTGAAACTTGCAAAAGATATGTATGACGCAACAGGTATTGTACATGAAATTAAATTCATTAGAGAAAAAGATATAGAAAATATCTAATTTATCAGGGGGCAATAGTATGAGCGAATTCAAATATGAATATGGAAAATTATATAAACATAAAGAATGGGGAAGTTATTATTGGGTATTCTTTAATGGGAATGACTATATAAATTTTGATAGAAATAGCAGTTTTATTGAATGTTTAAATGGATTGGGTAGATTCGGCTGGAAATTATGTGTCAAATCTGATGACAATGAATACGTATTTTTAAAAGAAAAAATTGAATGAGATTTCTTTTAAAAAAGAAGAAGATTTATTAGAGGAGCGATAATATGGAGACTTATGTTATCTTCACAAATAATAAAGGTCAATATTATTTAGAAACTGTATCATCGGCTGATATTGAGAAAATTTCGTCAAGAATGGGATATTGAAAAAGAGATGGATAATAAAAATTGGGAAGAAGTGATGTTTGAGTTAAATAATCCATCTATAGAAGATGGTAAACAGTTGGCGGTATTTGAATATTGCTACGAATAGAATTCTGAGTAAATGAATAAAAGAAAAATATATTAATAAGAGGTGGTTAATTTGAAATTTAATAGCACAAAAGGAATGAGAGATTATTTTGAACAAAATAAAGATCAATCGGAATTGCACTTTGCAATAAATTATTTGTTAAAGAAATTAAACGATCCACATCAATTTATCGGTAAAAAGATTACAAACTTTTATTGTAATGGCTTTTTTGGCGATAGATATGATTTAGAAGGAAGCGTTATAACTGACGTAGGAGAAGATTATATAAATATTAGGGATAAAGATGGACATGTAGATACTGCATATTTTGAAGAAGATTGGGAACGTAAAATAATGGTTGACTTATTAGAAGAATGGACGAAATTATCAGAAGAATGGTCAAAGAAAAGAGAGGAATAAAATCAGTCTTTTATAAAATGAGGTGATGATTTATTATGAACGATCAAAAATCAATTAAAGCTTTACAAGAAAAAGCAAAAGATATGTATACATATCCTCCAATAGCCAATCAAGACGATTTTTCTGAATTTATGGTGGTTACACTTTATGATTTAATTCCACACTTAGATGAAGATGGGTTAAAAAAATTAATAGATAGACTGGAAGTTGTATTAAAGTATAGATAAAAGTCGAATTTTATACAGGAGATGATTAAAAATGGATCAGGAAAACAATTCAATTATAATGAAGACTGTTTTCAATGGTAAACTTAAAGTCCAAAATGTCCCTCATGTTTCTTATCCAAACGGGTATGGTTTTGATGGCGAAAAAGAGTATATACCAACTGATGTTTTATATAAGCTTTCGCAGATTTTTCAATATATGTTGGATAATAAAATATCTGAAATGGACTTTGAAAAGTGGTGACACATATATGGACGAAAATAAACAAAAAATAATTAAACTGATAGAGGGAATTTTATCGAAAGAAAAATACAAAAACTATTCCTTTAATGAAATTATTTGCATGTTACAAAGTGGATTTACGGAGTGGAGCTATGTACATGATCCTGCGTTTATTTCAGATGAATATTTTATAAAATTCCTTGAAAAGTATAAAGATAGCTTATAAAGAGGTGGTGGCATATTGTTTGGATTTGGTTTTTATAGCAATGTTGTAAAAGGATTTTTACAACTAATTGGATTAATGTTTGTTTCATTTATTATTGGATTTGTTTTAGGTGCATGGATTTTTTGATAAAAGAATGGTAATTGATACATAAATTAGGAGGGATATTCAAATGCATGGATATTGTGGAGACTGTGATGAACAAATAGAGTTTTACGAAGGTAACATTGTTAAGATATATGACAGTTCAAAAAATGAAATATCAGTTTATTTAAAATGTCCTTATTGTGGAGAATCGGAATTAATGACGAAGGTTAACAAAAAAGGACTGATAGTATGAAATCAACAAAATATCAATTATTAAGAGATGAATATAATCACGCTCTTAAAGAAATAGAATTGAGAAATCAAATCATCAAAGATTTAAAAGAAAAATTAAACAAAATCCAATTTCTAAAATATTCGTTCTATGGAACAAAAGAAGAATTGTATAAAGAAATTGACAGGATTATTAATGAATAAATCAAATAATCATGAGGTAAACAGAAAATGAAGTGTCCTATTTGTGATAAAGAACTTAAAACTGATCGGGATTATATGGACAATATTTTGATGGAAGAAAGCGTAAAGTGTGCAGATGATTTTCATTTTTACAGTTATCAATATATGACAGGGAATACAGAAGAGGTTATTGGCAATGTAGCTTTTTATAGTCATTATGCAGATTCAAAGGAAATTCGTGATTTACAAAGCAAACAATATAGGGCGGTCTTAGAATTAGAAAGAGAATATTATCAAAAGAAAATTAATATTAAAGGTGAAGATAATGAAAGATTCAAAAAAAATATCTAAAATCTTAAAGCTGATAAAGATTATTTGGGAAGCACGCCCGGACGAACGTTTTCATCAATTAATCAATAATTTACAACATGAATACATAAAAGATACTGGTGAAACCGGGTGGCTTGTGAAAAATCAAATTGTTAAAGTTTATAATCATGCTGCCTATTTAGAAGAAGTGACTTATATTGATATGTTTCACTTGGAAGATGAAAAATTTTTGGAATGGTTGAAAATGAAAATTAAAGAATTATAATACAGAGGGTGACACGATGGATCAATTCTTATATCACTTAGCAGAGATGAAATATAGGATGTGGCATGAATTGTATGTATTTGCTCCAAGAATTGCAGATGAAGAGTATTTAGAGATAATTAAAGCTCAATCCAAATATAAATTATTATTAGAAATTATTGATTTGCTTCCTGAAGAACAGGCAAAAACATTTCGTGCAATAGAACAAGAATTCTTTTCTGATTCTCCATAGTTAAAAAATAATTAAAATAAAAGAGTTATCTTAATTAAAAAATAATGGAGGAAATAATCATGGACAATGAATTATATTTAATACTAACACTAAGACATAGAGATATGTTTTTTGGTGGAGATGTGCATTTATTTTGGTGTAAAAATGGAGCTGGATACACAGCGATACTACAAAAAGCAGGTCTTTATACAAAAGAAGACGTTGAGATAATGTGTCGTGAAAATGATATACCGATTCCTATCTCTTATACTGGTTATGATAAAGATTTTTTTGAGGACAATGAAAGAATAATCAAGTTTCCCACTTTAATGGCTAAAACAAAAGAAGTAGATAATTTGATTGCAGATTGGCAAAACGAGTACAGAAGGAAGCGTAGTCAAAGATAAAACTTTTCTTTTATCTAAGAAAGTTGAGGTGATTGATTTGTTAAATTTTTCAATGTATATATGGTTTTTCTTATATATATTTTTATCAATTTTTGTTCTTTATCAAAGATACAAAGGTATTGATATGACTTGGAGAGAATTTGGTTTCTTTATAGCTGGTGTTTTATTTGGCGGAATACCATATTTTTGGGTTGTTTATCATAGTTTGTAAATAAGGAGTGGAAATATGAGAGAAAAATCAAAAGCAATAGATGTAAGTAATCGAGTTGGTCTTAGTTTTTCTAAAGGATTTGCGAAAGCTAATTATAATTATGAAAAATACTTACAAAACCAAATTGAACGAGCCATAGAAGACTGGAATGAACTCAAAGAATGGATCAATAGTATGTTGGATGAAACTGGTAATGATAAAACAAATAAGGATATATATGAAAAGATTAAACAAAAGATGGAGGATATTGAAAATCGATAAAAATTTTATGAGTGATCAAAGCTTACAGGAGTTGATAAAATGACTTGCGTTGTAGGATTGACACATAACGGAATCACTTATATTGGAGCAGACTCTTTGGCATCGAATTCATATTATAAAACTATTAGGAAAGACAAAAAAGTATTTAAATTAAAAGATACAAACAATGCGATTTTAGGTTTTACATCATCTTATAGAATGGGTCAATTACTGATGTATGCAAATGGTTTGATTGATCCTAAAGACGAACCGGACATTGATCATGAATATTTGGTTACAAAATTTATCCCTAATGTGATTAGTTTGTTTGAAAATGGTGGATTTGGAAAGAATAATGGTGGAGAAAAATCAGGAGGTATTTTTTTATTGGGCTACAAAGATAGATTATTTAAAATACAATCTGATTATCAAGTCTCCGAGTCTTATAAAAATTATGATGCTTGTGGCTCCGGTGAAGAATTTGCTTTAGGATCGTTACACACTACAGAAGGTTTAGGAATGAATCCAGTGGAAAGAATACATATGGCTTTGCAGGCAGCAAGTGAGTTTAGTGTAAGTGTTCAACCACCATTTTATATAATGAATACTTATAATGATAAGGTGGTGAAACTGGAAAAATAAAAAAATATAATAAAATATTGTTTACAAACAATTAAAAATAAATTATAATAATATTAGATTTTGAAAGAGAGGTGAAACGAAATAAAATTTCAAGGGGAGGCTTAGATCGGTGAATCCGAGTCCTACGTGCGAATCGCATATGGATGCCCCATAACCTGAGATAGTCAGCGATGAAATTGTTGATACATAAGGATTTACGTAAGGTGCGAATCTATAAAAAATACGCTGATGAAACTCGGTCAAGGTATTTTCCGAAAGGAAAAGTCCTAACTAATGTTAGGTGAAAAACTCGATCACAAAGCCCGATCGAGCCACTTACAACTGAATACGGAGTTGCAATACGTATGCGTATGTAAGTGGTAAGCTAGTTGGGGTAATTGGACACCTATTGCTAACTTGTTGCAATACGTATGCGTATGTAAGTGGTAAGAGCTTTAATTAAACCATTAATCCAAAAATAGGGGGTTGCAATACGTATGCGTATGTAAGTGGTAAGAATCTGTTAGTAATCAGCAACGTGTTTTAGATGTAGTTGCAATACGTATGCGTATGTAAGTGGTAAATACGCTTTGGCGGTTGATGAATTAAGACGCAAAGTTGTAATAATGTGTATGTATAAGTGGTAAAAAATTTAAGAAAATTAAGGCATTGACACTGATGTTGTAATACATATATACATGTAAGTGGTAAATGATGAATATACGAAAGATGATCAAGAAGCGTTGCAATAATAAAAGGAGAGTAGTATAAATGACGACATATACAGCTAAAATCCAAATAGTTAAACCATTAGACACTGATTGGAATACACTAGGCAAAATATTAAATGAGTTACAATACGAAACATGGAAATTTTCTAATAAAGCCATGCAAATGTTATGGGAATTTGACGGAATAGGATATGAATATTTTAATAAATACAAAAAATATTTAAATCTTAAAGAATATCCATTTATTAAGGATGATGGTAAAAAAATAACTACAATTGATAGCCACATCAACAATCAATTAAAAGAATTGGTGAAACATATGAACTCCGCAGGTGTACAGGCAACAATTAAAAATGTTATTGACAAATGGAAGGCAGATAAAAAAGATGTTCAGTATGGTAGGAAATCAGTTGCAAACTATAAGCGTGATTTGCCAATTGAGTTACATAATAAGCAAATGTTTACACATGATAAAAAACCAAATATAACCATAGACAGCAGAGGTAAATATATAATTGAAATTAAATTAATATCACAAAAATATGCAATGGAATTAGGAAGAAAAGGTACAGAAACAGGATTCAAACTATTATTGGCTGTTAAGGGTAATTATTTAAAATCAATTGTAGACAGAGTAATTAGTGGTGAATATAAATTATCTATGAGTAAAATTGTTCGAGATAAACGTAAAAAGAAGTGGTTTCTCAATCTAGCCTATACATTCACTCCTAAAAAGAAACAACTCAATCCTAATCGCATCATGGGAATTGATATGGGTGTGAATATTCCAGCTATGTTAGCCATTTCAGATAGTCCATATTACCGTCAAGCAGTTGGGAGTAAAGAGGAAGTGGAATCATTTAGACGACAAATTGAAGCAAGAAGAAGGAGTATTCAACGACAACGAAAATGGTGTGGAGAAGGAAGTATTGGACATGGTGTTAAAACTAGACTTAAACCACTAGAAAAATTATCCGGTAAAATTGCAAGATTTAAAGACACAAAGAATCATTGCTGGAGTAGGTACATAATTAATGAAGCAATTAAGAATAATTGTGGAACTATTCAAATGGAAGATTTAACTGGAATTGCAAAAGATAAAGCATTTCTAAAAAATTGGACATACGATGATTTAAGACAAAAAATCACATATAAGGCAGAAGAAGCAGGTATTAAAGTGGTGATTATTGATCCATACAAAACATCAAGTAGATGTCATAAATGTGGTCACATACATAGCAGTAAGAATAAAGATGATTGGCGACCAAAGCAAGAAAAGTTTATTTGTGAGTCATGTGGATTTAAAACTAATGCTGATTGGAATGCAGCAAAAAATATCGCTACAAAAGGAATTGAGAAAATTATTAAGAAACAGATGGAAAAGCAAGATCAAGAGTATAAGCATGGTTTGAAATATGTTGTTAATTAAAAATAAATTAAAATAATATAAAGAAAGGTGAACCAAAAAAATGGCAAAAGTATTATTTAACCGCAATCCAATTAAATTTGGTAAATCAATTAAACAACCGTCTATTGATGAAATCAAAAACACTCCTGCTTTATGGAACGCAAGTTTAGACGATGCACTTAAATACGGTGGAGAACTTACAAGAGCTGTCATCGGTGCAATGGATTTAAAATTTGATAGAAAATACATAATCGTTGACACAAAAATTCATATGCTTATGCCCGGTTTCTATCCAGCAATTCCGGGTTGGCACACTGATGGAGTTCCAAGAGGAAAAGAATTAAAGCCTAATGTTAAAGCTACACCGAACATTTTTGCACAAGAAGAAATGTCTGACACAAGGTTTCATTTGTTGGTGACTGGTGCTGGTTGCTTAACTAAATTCCTTACAGATCCTATTGAGTTGTCAGTGCCAGATGAACCAGATACTAACTTATATAAAAATATCACAGAGCAAATTCACACAATCAAACCATCTGGAATAGTATCTGCTCCAAGTTGTACTGTTGTTGAGTTTGATTGGTGGACTTTACATACAGGAGTTAAATCAGAAAAGCACGAATGGAGATTTTTAATTAGAGTGACAGAAACAGATCATATGGAACCACAGACTGATTTACGGAAAATTATCAGAACACAGCAGCAAGTTTATGTACCTGAATCTTTTGGATGGTAAATAAAATTAACTTTTTATCAAAGGAGGAATGAATAATGGAGGAAGTGCAACTTAAAAAAGTATGTTCTTTACATATCAATGGGTATGAAAATAAAGAAAAAGTTATTGAAGCTTTAACAAATAGTCATTATATTGTTGGCGCTGAGTTGTTAAAAAATAAAATAATGGGATCACCAATAGGTTGGCGAATAGATGTTTATGAAAACGAAATTAATTAATTTAAATCAGAAAGGAGTTTAATCAATTGAAAATTCAATACGATATTCTTTTTAAAAACGGAATAAAAGAAAAAATTATTGTTCAAAACGCTTCAGAAGAAGAAATAGAAAATTTTAACCATAATGTTAAAGAAGGATTTACGAATAACGCATCAGGTGCTTTAACACTTGGTGATGGAAAAATAGAAGTCTTTTTTGTACGGTTAGACGATGTTTCCAGAATATCAATGAAAATCATTAAAGAGAATGATTTAAATGAAGTTTTTGATTTTGGGGGAGGTTTTCAATGAAATATGAAGTAAATTATTGCAGAGATTTTGGTGGAAAAGTTGGTGATCAATGGCTTTGGAGAACAGTTGAAGCTAAAAATGAAGAAGAAGCAATGAAGATTATTTATGAAGAGTATAAAGCTAAGTACATAGTTAGTATTGCGCCAATAAAAAATAATTAGTAATCCACCTAAATATGATGAATATTCAAGTAATGGTGTTTATATTTGGGGTACTGAAAATTCTATAAAAAAATACTTAGAAACTTATAAATGAAATAAATTAAAACAATATTAATAAGGAGCGGTTTAATGGAAGAGGAAAAATTGACTATACCTTGCGCATATCAAGGTGGCAAACAACGTATAGCAAAAGATATTGTAGATATTTTTTATAAAGAAAATGATATAAATGAAAACACAAAATTTTATGATTTATGTTGCGGAAGTGGAGCAATATCTATTGAATTAGTAAATAGAGGCGTTGATCCTAGTAATATAGTGATGGTAGATAAATCTCCTTGGGGATTATTTTGGCAAAAAATTGGTGATGGAACTTTTAGTACGGATGTGTTTAGACTATATATAGATGATATTCCTAAAGATATTACAAAGATTAAATCATATGTGGAAGAAATGTCAAAACAACCTGCTAACGATGGATTGTTTGATAATATGGTTTATAAATTCTTGATTCTTCAAGCATGCTCATTTGGTTCAAAAGCTATATGGGTTGAAAATAATAAATGGCAAAATATATCTTTTAGAAATTATTGGTTGCCAACAGAAACATCTAATAGAAAAAGCCCTGTAAATCCAATGATGCCTATGCCCGAAACATTATTTAAAAGAGTTGAGATTATTTTAGAAAAAATGGAGGGATTATTTGGATATTATGGTGATATAAATGACATAATAACTGTTGATGATAATAGTATAATATACATAGATCCACCATATAAAAATACAACAGGTTATGGCTTTAATTTTGATGTATATTATTATATACATAAATTATTATCAAGTATTAAATTACATAAGAAAAAAAGTAAGATTTATGTTTCAGAAGGATACAAAATGACGGATAATGCACATTTAATTGTTGGTAAAAGGGGTAAAGGTGGTATTTCAGGAACAAGAAAAACATCAAATGAAGAATGGTTAAATGTTTTTAATAGATAAAACTCTCATTTTATTTTGTATCAAAAATCAATTATATACATATATGGGGTGTTATTACATATGGGTAAAGAACTATTAGGAAGCCTTGAGTTAAACCGGATATATCAGATGGATTGTATCGAAGGGATGCAGTTGTTGCCGGATAAATCGATCGATCTCGTAGTTACCGATCCTCCCTACTTGATGAACTACCGAAGTAATCGACGAGTCAAGAACGAAAAATTTAACCGTATCGCAAACGACGTCGACTCACATGAATTAATATCAAAGTATTTGTTGGAATGCTATCGAGTTTTAAAGGATAACACAGCAATATATGTATTCTGTAGTTGGCACCACGTAGACTTCTTCAAAACGGAGTTCGAGCGATGGTTCAAACTTAAAAATATTATCGTATGGAACAAAAATAACCACGGAAGTGGCGATTTAAAAGGAGCGTATGCGCCAAAGCATGAGTTTATATTATACGGACATAAAGGGCGATCATTATTTCGTGAAAAACGCATTCCAGACGTAATAGACTGCGCTAAAATTCCAAGTTTAAAACTTACGCATCCCACCGAAAAACCTACGGAGTTGCTGGAAATATTCATCCGTAACAATAGTGACGAAGGAGATGTGGTTTTAGACGGATTCGCAGGTACAGGCTCACTTCCGGTTACTGCGGTTCGCAATAATCGTAGATTTATAGCTTTCGAGATTGAGTCAGAATATGTCCGAATCGCTAACCAACGCCTAGAAAACGTGAGCGACGAACTGGCTGAACGTAAACTTACCGAAGGGAATGAGAATAATTAAAATCGGAATCGATCTTGATTGTGTGTTGAATAATTTGAATCAAAAATGGATTGAGGCCTATAATCAAGCCTATAATGACAACTTATCTTTGGAAGACGTAAAATCATGGAATTTAACCGATTATGTTAAACCAGAATGCGGTGTAAAAATTTATGAATTGGTTAATGACGATTTGTTAAGCAAACTAACTCCATTACCCTATGCAGTTGAAGTAACCAAAGAGTTGACAAAAGAACACGATCTTTACATAATTACAGCAACTGAAATTCCAAACATCAAAGCTAAAGCTGAATGGATAAATAAATTTTATCCACACATCGGTGTTGATAAAATGGTGATAATTCGTCATAAACACCTAATTGATGCTGATTTGTTAATCGACGATGCCCCACATAACATCTTAAGTTTTCCAAGAAAAACAATTGTAATGGATTACGCATGGAATAGAAATTTGTCTGAGGCATATTTAAGAGCACATGATTGGAAAGAAGTAAGGAAATTAATAAAAGAATTGGAGAGTTAATGATGTCTAAAGAAATTATTAAAGTAGACATATATCAAGATGGTATGGAAGACGGATATAATTTTTATGATTATGATGGAAACTATTTGGGTTATATTCCAAAAGATGAACTTAAAAATCACGACATGGCAGGTAGAGAAAGAGTTCCAGTAATAGAAACAAAAGAAGGAAAGGTTGAAATCGAAGATGGCTGTTATATTGTCATAACTGCAAAAGGAAAGCGTTATTCTTGTTTAAAAATTACATATGAAGATTTTTATGGATAAAAAGTAAGGGGATAAATTAAATGAAAAGATGGTTGAGAAAATCTTTAGCTATTTTAAATTCTTTAGAAGGAGTTATACACCTTATTGTTGCACTTGTTTCATTATGGGGAATTGCTGCTACGCATACATGGGATTGGAGAGTGTTAGCTGCACCACTTGAAAATGCTGTTTTTGGTGCTTTTAGTTTATGGACAGGATATGTTTTAGGGAAAGATCATCATAAAATAAATTAAAATAATATTGACAAAAATATAAAAATATAGTATAATAGGGGTATCCCTAAGTTGTTTGTTATTTAAATTCAAACGAAAGAAGGGATGAAATATGAATAATCATAATCTTGGAGGATGATATTGTGGGACGGTGTAGAAAATGCAGAATGAAAAGCAACAAGAAAGATTCTTAAAGGAAATAAATAGAATACATAACGAACTTGATCAATTATTTTTTAAACTAGAAGATAATCGTTTAAAATTGGATAAGTTACCTGAAGTGATTAAAGATTTGGTTAAAATACGATTAATTATCAGACATATCGATTCTTATTCTGCTTCTCTTGAGGTGGATTAATTTGGATGGTTATCGCGAATTTTTGAAATATGGTATTGGGGAAGTTGTTAAGGAAAACTTATTGGTGAAAATTGAGTACATAATTGATTTGGTAGAAAAACTGTCTTTTCAAATTGACGATTTGGAAATTTCTGATGATCAATACAAGGAACTAGATCATTTGTTAACCTATATAAATATCGAGATTGATAGGCTGAAAGATGAAATTTAATACTAGACAAACCAAAAATAAATTAATATAATATAAGTAAATTTATTTTTGTCGAGGTAAAATTTATTAAAGATCAAACTTAAGGAGGTGGTGCAAACTTTTTCACGACTCAATTATAAAATAAATTAAAATAATATTATAAAGAAAGGTTAGTGATAAAATGAAACGTCAAAAAGACAATAAATTTCATGAAGCAAAAGTAAATCCTTTTAAAAATTATTATACACTTATTGAGATTGATGGTAAAGAATATGTAGAAACATATGAAGCAAAATTTAGATCAGAAGCCAAAGATTATTTTTACGAAGTCGCAAAACAAAAAGATGGAAAGTTCAATCCTGAAAAAGTGTATGTAATGAACTAAAAATTTAATAAGGGGATATGTGTATGACTTATTATGCTAATAAATCTTTCGTTGGTCAAATCAGGAGAGCTGAAACAGATGGAATTTTACAAACCCCTTTTGCCGATATTAGTTATGAAAAAGGCGACTATATCTTTGAAGGTTTGGATGGATATGCAAATGTAATAGACGCCAAATCTTTTGCAGGTAATGATTATATTCCAGTAGAGATTAAGAAAAAGAAAAAATCGTCCGATTTTGTGAATGACTATATTAAAGCGTTGCAGAATTTCGAAGGTTTAAATCAAGAAGAAAATGAAGATTACATATTAGGTCAAATGAACATGTTAAAAAATAATTAAAATAATATAGCATATAAATAAATTGAATCATTACACAAATAAGAAAGGATGAATAATATTTGACATTAATCACTAAAGATAGACAATCTCATATCCAGAAAACCGAATTTGACGTAAATCGTTTTAACAAATTTATCAATGAAATTGTGGCTGATACTGGTGTTGAATTTGATGAGGATAGTATCAATCAATTAAAAAATAACATTATCGATTATGTTCTAACCAAGAAGGAACTTGAAGCAAACAAATTGTTTGATTTAATTATTCGGGAAGCAAATGACATGATTACAGCAAATACTCCTGAATATACTTATCTATCTGCTTCTGCATTGAGAAGAAAATTGTATAAACAAGCATCTAAGAATAGAGGATTTGATTATAAAAAAGGATATGGAGATTATTATTCATTAGTTTATCAATTAACTGAACAAGGCTTGTATTCAGAAGATGTGCTTAATGCCTATACTGAAAAAGAGTTAAAACAAGCAGGCAAACTCATTGACAAAGAAAAGGATAAATTATTCAGTTATGCCGGATTATATTTAATGCAAAATACTTATTTGGTTAAAGGATATAATCAAGAAATTCTTGAGTTGCCACAAGAAAGATTTTTAACTACAGCTCTTTATTTAATGAAAGATGAGAAAAAAACAAAACGTATGGAATTAGTTAAAGAAGCATATTGGGTATTGAGTAATCATTTAGTTGGATTAGCCACCCCAACGCTCAAAAACAGCGGAACTCCTCATGGTACATTGTCTTCTTGTTATATTGTGACTTTAGATGATGATTTGAAAAGCATCATGAATGGATTAAAACAGGTTGCATCCTTCAGCCAAAATGGTGCTGGTTTGGGGCTATATCTCGGTTTCTTACGAGCAAACGGCAGTTGGATTCGAGGATTTAAAGGAAGAGCAACTGGAATTACACACCCTTCAAGATTGTTAAGTGTATTGGCGGAATACGTAAACCAATTGGGTCAACGAAAAGCTGGAATCGCGGTATATTTACCTGTATGGCATTATGACATTTTTGATTTCTTAGATCTAAGACTAAAAACAGGATCGCAAGAAAAAAGAGCGCACTCAATTAAAACTGCTGTTTGTTTACCGGATGAATTCATGCGAAGATTAAAAGATAAAAAAACTTGGACGATTTTTGATCCTTATGAAGTTAAGAAAAAATTAAATATTGATCTGAACAGACTTTACGATAAAAAACAATTAAAAGAAGGCGAAGAACCTAACCCAATAGATCACGCCTTTACATATTATTATCGTTTAGCTGAAAAAACAGCCGAAATTGAATTAAAACGAACGGTTAATGCAACTGACATTTATAAATCAATTTTTATAGCCAGAAAGACAGGTGGAACTCCTTATCTATACTTTAGTGATACAGCAGCAAGATATAATCCAAATGGACATAAAGGTATGCCGTTTGGTTCAAATTTGTGTTAATTCCTAGCACCTTCTACAAGTAATTGTAGTCGAAAAACTCTGTTAAACGGTGGAACTCTCAACTTTGAGACAATACCGTAGGAAAGAATCGCTCTAAAGCGTTTATTCTAAAAATAATTTAGAAAGAAGAGCGAGGAAAACCTCTAACGACTATCGAAACCACAGTATTAAAACTGGAAGGGAGTAGAGTACAGCCCAAGCGATTGGGGTAGAGGTTGACCGTAATAAGGTCGTAATTCCTCTTTAAATGGAAAAGCAGAGAATCCTTTATTATAAGGATTAAGATATAGTCTCATCTTACAGGTAACTGTAAGCGGTATGAGAAACTGTCGCGATGATAGTCAAATACGGTCTATGTGTAGCGAACATAGATGAAGGTAAATGTCGGAAATCATTCAAAACATGGATTATGACAAAATTATCAACGAAGAACTTGATGAAAAAGGATTTGTTGTCACTAAAGTATATGGAGAAGGACTTGTCACATGTAATTTGAGTTCTCTTGTTTTACATAATGTTTTTGGAAATGATGATGTTGATTTACAACGTGTCGTAGATATTCAATTTAGAATGTTAGACAATGTAATTTCACTCAATCGCACAGTAGTGCCACAAGCTACACATACAAATAATTTGTATCGTGCAGTTGGTGGAGGAGCATTAGGATTGGTTACATTGATGACATCTAAGGGAATTAAATGGGAAAGTGAAGAAGCAAGTAAATTCACTGAAGAAATCTTTAAAAAGTATTTGAAAGCTGGCATTGAAGCATCTCACAAATTGGCTATGGAAAAAGGTTCTTATCCTTATTTTAAAGGTTCTGATTGGAACACGGGAGAGTTTTTCGATAAGAGAAATTTTGTGTCTGATGAATGGTTACCGTATAGAGAAATGGCTAGTAAAGGTATGAGAAATGGTTATATCAATGCCATTGCACCTACTTCAAGTAATTCCATTATTATGAATGGATCACCTTCTATTGATCCATTATATGAAGTTGTTTATCGAGAAGAAAAATCAGGTTTAAATGTAATCATTGTTCCATCTAATTATTCAAATAAGACAAAATGGTATTATAAATCCGGATTCCAAATGGATGAAATGTGGGCTATTAATGTAGTATCTGCTGCACAAAAATATGTAGATCAAGGTATTTCTCACAATATGCATGTTTTAAAATCAATTAAAGCATCGGAGATGTTAAGATTAGACCTTGGTGCTTGGAAAAAGCAACTTAAAACAATTTATTATACATACACAGAGGATTATGAACGAGATGAAAATTGTATTTATTGTGAAGCTTAATTAAATATAAACAAAAAGGAGATAGAAATACATGTCTAAAATACAACCATTTAGAGTATACAATCCAGAACATCCCAACCTTCCTACCAAAATATTTGGTGGGAAGGCAAGTGGAATTAGAGACTATGACAATATTAAATATCCAATTCTATTACAATACAACAAAGATTTATTTGGAGAATATTGGATTGAAGATGAAGTTAAATTAGGAAAAGACATCGAAGAATATAAAAACAAATTAACTGATAGTGAAAGAAAAGTATTCAACTATGTAACTGGATCATTGAATTGGTTAGACTCTATCGCGTCTGATTTTAATGCTGTCTTATTGTTGGCTACTAGTGATCCTTCTTTGCGTTCAGTAATTGCTTTGATCTTATCTTTTGAAGTATTACATAATCGTTCATATCAATACTTAACTTCAACCATGCTTAATGACTTAGAAAAAAAGGAAGCATTTGAAAAAGTTCGTCATCTTCCTTTATTAGTGGAAAGAAATAATTTAATTATCCCTAAAATAGATAAAATGATCAAAGTATTTGCAGAATACATATTATCTTCATTTTTAGGCAAACCAAAAGAAATTGATGATTCCTTCTTACAAACCGCATTTGAAGGAATAACTGCTTATCAAGCTCTTGAAGGACTATTTTTTAGTGGAGGATTTGTTTATTTCCACTCACTGGCAAGAGACAATAAAATGTTGGAAAGCAATAGTTTAATCAACATGATTAAAACAGATGAAAACCAGCACTCAGAAATCTATGGTTTAATCATTCAAATGCTCATGTCTGAATTTCCACAATTAAACACACAAGAAAATATGGATTATGCTATAAATTTTTTCAGACAATGTGTAGAAGCAGAAAAGAAATGGTCTGCATGGTTGTTCAAAGATATTGATACATTGTCTATCAAAGAATACCATGATTATGTTGAATATCTTGCTAATTTACTTTGTCGCAATGCTGGAATGAATGAACCATACCCAGAAAATAAGGAATTAAAATCGCGTTGGATTGCTACTTATGGAAGTAAAAAACGCAGTAAAGACAAAGATCAAATTGTTTCCAGAACAGATTTCTTACAAGCGAATTCAATTAATTATACACACGAAGGTGGAGAAGATTTTGACCTCTAAAGCATTAATTTATTATTCGCTAAAGGGGAACACAAAAGGAATCTTTGATAACTTAGATTTGTCTGAATGGGATGTTTATGATTTAAGAAAGACAACTAATATTAAATTAAATAAATATGACACTATTTTGATTGGTACATCTACATATGGGAGAGGTGCGCCTCCCCTTCCGTTCTTTCAATTAAAAGAGCAACTGATTGAATTAACTAACAAACAGATAGGATTGTTTGGCTCAGGAAGAACGGAATATGAATACTTCTGTGGGGCATTAGATGTCTTAGAAGAAGTTTTAAGACCTAAGAATAAAATATTGTTTAAATTTAAATTTGAGGGTTATCCAAAATACATAGAAAAATGTCAATTTAAAAAAATAATAGAAGAATTAGGGTGATATCTATTACTCAAGGAATATATTGTATTGAAATTAATAATAAAAAATATATTGGAAAAGATGTACACATCGATCAAGATAAACGTAAAAAAGAACATTACAATTTGTTAATTAAGGGAACTCATTATAATAAACATTTGCAACGAGCTTTTGATAAGTACAAAACTTTTGATTATGATGTGCTTATTGAATTTAGAGACATTGATAATGAAACTCTTAGTACCTGTGAAATGTTTTATATTGATATTTTTGATACATACAACACTGGTTATAATTTGACAAAAGGAGGAGAAGGAGGAAATGGATTAAAAATATCAAAAAGTGAAAGAGAAAAAAGGTCAGAAAGATATACTGGAGAAAAAAATCCTCAATCCAAATTAACTAATAAACATTTTTTTGAAATAGTTGAACATTTAAAACAAGGAAAAACAAATAGAGAAATTGCAAAAATGTACAATATTCATGAAAGATATGTATCTTTAATCAGACACAAAAAACGATTTAAAAAATTATGGGAACAAGTTAAAGATTATAATCCAATTAATTCAGATGAACAGTTAAAAAATAGAGGGAAAGTAACAGAACAAATGTTTAAAGAGATTGTACATATGATTAAGAATGGAAAAACAAATGCTGAAATAGAACGAAAATTTGACTTATCTTCAGGGACAGCAAGTAGAATTAGACATAAAAAGTTATATAAACAATGGTGGCAAAGATTTTTTAATGAATAATAAAGGAGAGATATGATGAAGTTAATTAAATTTGAAAAAGAAAATTGTCCTTATTGTGACATGGTACAAAATTTCTTAGATGCGCATGACATCAAAGCAGAAAAAATTAACGCATTTGATAAGCCCGAAATGGCAGTAAAATATGATATTGGTTCAGTTCCAGTAACCATCCTACTAGATGATGATGGGAATGAAATCCAACGTTCTGTTGGATTTAAAATAGAGGAGTTGGAAGGAATTATATCTAAAATAAATTAAAATAATGTTAAAATCTTATTTTTGATGGTTTTTTCAATTTTGATTTTCCAAAAACGTTGAAAATACTGGCTTTTATCAACCTAAATTTCAAATAAAATGTGGGTTTTATCTTATTAGGTAAAGCCCACATAAAAATAAATATACATGATCAAAAGGAGAGAAAATACATATGGCAAAACAACAATCAATTCAATTTAAAGAAGGATCTCTAGTTTGGATCAAACCATTGAAAAAACAAGGGAAAATCATTGCAGTTACAAAAGGTATTCCACAAACTTATAAAGTTGAAATCATTGTTAATTTCAATAAAGAAACAGGAGAACGCACCACTAAATTGGAAACCGTGAAAGCAGAAGATTTAAAACCTTATCGTAGAAATAAATCAAAAAGTCGTAAGCTCAAAAAATACAATCCTAATGAAATGTATTATATGGTGAAAAAGTTTCAACAAGCTTTTAACCATCCTGTAGCTGATAAACCAACAGTGATGGATTCTCAACGTGCTGTATCACGTTCTGTATGGGTAGCAGAAGAACTTGTAGAAAAACTTCATGCATCATCAGATTCCAAAGAAGAATTTTTAGAATTGTATAATCAATTCCTCCAAGGTATTGAAAAAGCAAAAGAAAAGAGCTTGAAATCTGAACCACCAAAAGGTACTTTAGACAAACTAACAGCGCAAGTTGATGCACTTACGGATGCATTATACTTTATTTTTGGATCATTTGTTGAAATTGGCGTCAAACCATATAGACCATTCAAAATTGTACAGACTGCTAATATGGCTAAACTTTTCCCAGACGGAAAACCAAGATACAGAGAAAGTGACGGAAAAATTATCAAACCGGACGGTTGGGAAGAAAATTACGCACCTGAAAAACGAATTAAAGAAGAAGTCAAACGTCAATTAGGAGAATAAAAACATAAAAATCAGTAATTGACAAAAATAAATTAAAATAATATAATGAAATCAGGAAGTTAATCTTCTTCCTGATTTTTTGTTGAAGAGGTGATTTTTATTGAGCAACTATGGTAACGACAGTATACGATCTTTAACTGATCGTGAAGCAGTAAGATTAAGAGTAGCAACATATGCTGGAGGAAGTGATAAAGAAGGCGCATTTACAACTGTTAGAGAAATTATTTCTAACTCCATTGATGAATTTAAAGCCCACTATGGTAATGAAATAGTCGTTCAATATTACAAAGATGGAAGCATAGAAGTAACTGATTATGGTCGCGGTTGTCCGGTTGATTGGAATGAAAATGAACAGAAATATAATTATGAATTGATTTTCTTATCTCTTAATGCAGGAGGAAAATATCAACAAGATAACTATGAGTTCAGCTTAGGGTTAAATGGAATAGGGTCAGCCTTAAGCATACTTTCATCAGAATATGCCTATGTTGAAGTTAAACGAGATGGATACAAATACAATTTAGAATTTCAAAAAGGCGAATTAGTCGGTGAATTAAAGAAAGAAAAAATTGATGGTGAATATCAAACAGGCACAAGAATTAGATGGAAGCCTGACTTAGAGGTATTTACTGAAACGAACTTTCCTGAAGAATGGTTTCATCAATATCTCGAACAACAAGCCATAGTAAACAAAGGATTAAAACTAATTTTTATTAATCCAAAGGATCAAAAAACGGAATACTTTTATGAAAATGGCATTATCGATTATATTCAAAACTTAAATAATCAAAAAAACTTTACAGACATTGTTTATTTAGAAACTGAAGCAATCGGAAGAGACAGAGAAGATAAAAATGACTATCGTTCAAAATATGAAATTGCCTTTTGTTTTAACAATGAAGTTAATTTATTAGAATCTTATCACAATAGTTCATTCTTGAAACATGGTGGAAGTCCTCATGAAGCAATAAAAGCTGCTTTTGTTTATGCTATTGATAAATTAATTAAACAAAACAATGGATACAACAAGAATGAAAAGAAAATCACTTTTGACGACATACGCGATAGTCTAATTATAGTTACGAATACATATTCTACGGAAACGAGTTATCAGAATCAAACTAAATTTGCTATTACAAACAAATTCATTCAAGACTTCATGCGAGAATATCTGAAAGAACAATTGGAAATTTACTTCATCGAAAATCCAATTGATGCTGAAAAAATAATAAACCAAGTCTTAATTAATAAACGCAGCAGGGAGAAAGCAGAGAAAACTCGATTAGATATTAAGAAGAAGTTGCAAGGTCACGTAAACAATATAACCAATCGTATTGAAGGGTTTATTAATTGCAGATCTAAAGACAATACAAAAACAGAACTCTATCTTGTTGAAGGAAAGTCAGCATTAGGTTCAACTAAGCAGGGACGTGATGCTGAATTTCAAGCAATATACGCATTAAGAGGTAAAATTTTAAATTGCCTAAAAGCTGACTATGATAAAATTTTCAAAAATGACATTATTGTTGATTTGATTAAAATTCTTGGTTGCGGTGTAGAAGTTAAATCAAAATATAATAAAAACTTAAATACTTTTGATTTAAACAATTTACGATGGTCAAAAATTATCATTACTACAGACCAAGATGTTGATGGATGGCATATAAGAACTTTATTATTAACCCTTATTTATAGATTAATACCTACTTTAATCGAAAAAGAAAAAGTATTTATTGCAGAATCACCATTATATGAAATTGTTCATAATGACATTTCCTATTTTGCCTACAGTGATAATGAAAAAGATCAAATTTTAAGCAAACTAGGAAATAATGTAATTATCCAAAGATCCAAAGGATTAGGTGAAAATACTGCTGAAATGATGTGGGAGACAACCATGAATCCAAAAACAAGAAAATTAATTAAAGTTACAAAAGATGATGTTATAAAAACTCAAACTTATTTTGACATGTTTTTGGGGGATGATTTACAAAGCAGAAAAGAATACATTGAAAATAATTTATATAAATATATAGAAAAAGGATTAGAAGAATAGAAGGTGTTTAAATGACAAATGAGGTAATAAATCAATTAATCACAGACACATTAGAAGAACATTATATGCCATATTCAGCTCATGTTATTTTACATAGAGCCTTACCGGAAATTGACGGACTAAAGCCAAGTCAAAGAAGAGTTTTATATACCATGTTTAAAATGGGTCTACTGAAAGGGCAACGCAAAAAATCTCAGGGTGTTGTAGGTCAAACACTCTTTTTGCACCCACATGGCGATGCGAGTGTATATCAAACATTAGTAAGGCTGACAAAAGATAATGAATCAATGCTTTATCCTTTCATTGATTCAAAAGGAAATTTTGGAAAAGTTTACTCAAGAGATATGAAAGAAGCAAGCGCAAGGTATACGGAAGTAAGGTTAATGCCGATTGCTCAAGAATTATTTAAAGACATAAACAAAGATGCAGTAGATATGGTAGATAATTATGATGGAACAACAAAAGAACCCAGATTATTGCCAGTTACTTTTCCATGTATACTAGTTAATCCATCACAAGGAACAGCAGTAGGGATGGCAAGCAATATACCTTCTTTTAATATAAATGAAATCATTGATTTTACGATTGAATACATAAAAAACCGAAACACCAATGTTTTAGACTATGTTAAAGCTCCAGACTTTCCAACTGGTGGAACCATAATTTACAACGAAAATAGTTTTAATAAAATTTACAACACTGGCAAAGGTAGCTTTAAAATAAGAGCAAAGTATCACATTAAAGAAAACTCAATCATTATTGATGAAATACCTTATACAACATCATTTGAAGCAATCATTGAAAAAATTACTGATTTAATTAAAGAAGGAAAAATTAAAGACATCGTTGATATCAATGATATTTATGGAATAAATACAAAAGGAATTGAAATTGTTGTCAAAAACAACACTGACAAAGAGTTATTGATGGAAAAGTTATATAGAATGACTCCTTTAGAAGACACTTTTTCTTGTAATTTCAATGTCATTGTTGAAGGAGAACCAAAGACATTAGGTATAAAAGGTATTATTCATGAATGGATAAAATTTAGAGTAAATAGTATCAAACGTGTAATTCAATATGATGTCAATAAAAAGTCAAATAGACAACACTTACTAAAAGGATTAGAAAAGATTTTACTAAATATTGATGAAGCGATTAAAATCATCAGAAATTCCAAAGCAGACGATGAAGTTATAAATAACCTAATGAGTAAATTTGATATTGACAAAGCACAAGCCGAATTCATAGCTGAAATAAAATTAAGAAATTTGAACAGGGATTATATTGTGAAAAGTACGAATGAAATCGAAAAACTTGAAGCAGAAATAAAAGACTTAACTGATACATATAACGATAAAATAAGAATGGCACAAATAATCATATCTGAATTAGAAAAAATAAAAGACAAATATGGACAAGAACGCAAAACAGACATTTTAAATGAAGAAAACCTTCTTTCACTAGATGATAAAGAACTTGAAATCGAAAACTACAACACACGAATTATCCTTACTGAAGAAGGATACTTAAAGAAAATTCCACTTACATCATTAAGGGGCAATTCAACTCAAAAACTCAAAGATAACGATCAAATAAAATGCGAATTTGATTCAAACAACAAGTCTGACATTCTGATTTTCACAGATAATAGAAACTGTTACAAAATCAAATCATATGAATTGCCAGATCATAAGCCAAGTGTGTTAGGCGAATATTTACCATCCCATTTGCAATTAGAGGAAGATGAAAAGATTATTTATATGACTGCAACAGAGGACTATAAAGGTTATCTGATTATTGGTTTTGATAACGGGAAATTCGCAAAAATCGATATGCGAGCTTATCAAACCAAAACGAATAGATCGGTATTAAAAAATGCTTTTACAAGTGATCAAACACCAATTTATTGGAATACAATCACAAAAGATACTGACCTCATTGCTATATCATCTATCAACAAAGTAATACTGTTTAATACTTCAATAATTAACGCAAAAACAAGTAGAACAACTATTGGAGTGCAAATGATGAAACCGAAAGATGATAGTAAAATGCTTAAAGTTTTAAGTGTTAACGATTGTGAATTTGAAGATGTGGAATATTACCGTATCCATAATGCTGGAGTAGGAAAATACCTAAAGAAAAATGATGTTATAAAATAATTTAATATAATATTATATTACGAGGTGATATAAATGAGTTATTCTGAAAAACAATATTTAAGATTACTTGAAGATATTTATAAATATGGACAAGATACTGGAGATCGAACTGGTACAGGAATGAGAAGTTTATTTGGTGAAACAATGGAGTTTGATCTGAGAGAAGGTTTTCCTTTATTAACGACTAAAAAAATGTTCATTAGAGGGATTTTTGGTGAATTGTTATGGTTTCTAAGTGGTTCTACATCGAACGCTGAATTAGAAAGCAAATACAATATTAAATTTTGGCGAGAATGGGCAAACGAAGCAAATGAATTACCAAACATTTATGGTAAACAGTGGATTAGATGGGAAGACAGTAGAGGTAACATTTTTAATCAAATTGAGTATGTAATTAATCAAATTAAAAATAATCCCACAAGTAGACGCATTCTTTTTACTGGATGGAATGCACCTGAAATGCAATGGGAAGACACTGCTTTACCTTGTTGTCATAGCACTGTGGTTCAGTTTTATGTAGAAGATGAATATTTAAATATGTACCATTATCAGCGCAGTGGAGATATGTTTTTAGGCGTGCCAGTGAATATCGCTTCCTATGCCACTCTGTTATCAATTATTGCACAACAAACAGGGTTAAAAGTAGGTAAAATGAAACACACAATTGGAGTGGCACATATTTATCATAATCATTTAAAACAAGTAGAAGAACAGCTATCAAGACAGCCATATAATCTTCCTCAATTGATTATTAAAAGAAAACCAGAATCTATTTTTGATTATAAACTTGAAGATTTTGAAGTAATTAATTATAAGCATCATCCATTGATTAAGGGGGACGTAGCAGTATAATGTCAATCTCATTAATTGCAGCAATAGGAAAAAATGGAGAATTAGGTTATAAAGGGGACTTATTGGTTCACTTACCCAATGATCTCAAACGCTTCAAAACACTTACTACTGGCAAAATGTGTGTTCAGGGAAGAAAAACCTATGAATCCATTATTAAAAAACTAGGACATCCATTATCAAACAGGATAAACATTGTACTTTCAAAAGACTCCAATTATAAACCAAAACATTCAAATACATTTGTTTATCATTCAATTAGAGAAATCCTTCATCAATATCATAATTATGGCGAAGGTAAAAATGAATTGATGATTTGTGGTGGATCTCAAATTTATAAAAATTTTCTTCCATATGCGGATTACATTTACTTAACTATAATTGATCATGTATTTGATAAAGCAGATACATTCTTTCCTAAGTTAAACTTAGAAGAATGGAAGATAGAAGAAAACTTAAAATATGAATCAGATGATAAACATCCATATCCATACACTTTTATAACTTTATCAAGAAAATTAAATTAATATAATATTTAAATAGAAAGATGGTGATGTAAAAAATATAAAAATCAGTTAAAATAAACTCTTGGTAAGGAGGTGTCAAAATGTCAGCATTGGAAAAAGCAATAGAACAATTAAAAACTGAAGGATATACGAAAGAACAGATACATAAAGCACTCAAAATAATGTTTGAAAAAATAAAAAGCGATAAAGAGGAGGATTCAAAATAGTGAGCGAATACAACGATCTCAACGAATTAATAACATTTCTATTCGATACGGCGCATGACATTGAAATTGACGATGAAGAATTAGCAGAAGACTTACTGACACTTGGGAAAAAATTAAGGGAGGTTGAATAATGACGAAAACTCACTTAATCAAAGACGAAGCACTTGGCGGAGTGCTGCGGGAATACGTAAAGGTTGATAGGAAGGCGGAGGTTGGCGACTATGTTATTTTCAAAAATGATCGAATCGCAAAGGTTGTCCCCGAAAATGACAACGTAATAAATATCGAAAAAGAAACATTTATATCTTCTGTAAATACTTTCGGGGCAACGCTAGAACCAACCGACATCATCCACGTGGACGGCAAGCGCTACCGAATGGTTGACCGGAAAGCTAATGTTGGAGAAAAAATTATAACTATTTCAGTAGACTCATATGGTGAACTTAGTATTAAAGCAGGAAATATTTGGACTGTGTGTTTTGTAGATGATAAGTGGGTATCCACGCATGAAAGTAAATTTGAAATCTTCCATAAAGAATACCGTGTACTAGAACCAATTAACGAACAACAAAAAGAAGATAACCATTTACAAAGAAAAATTAAACAACTAGAAGATGAATTATCTAGTATCAAAAAAGATTTTGAAACATGGGTACAAGAATTTGAGAATTTCAAAAATAAATTAAAACAATATAACAACATATTAAAAATCGCTGTATGTGGAAATTTTCGTGCAGGTAAGGATACTGTAGCAGATTATCTAGTTAAAAAATACTTCTGTAAAAAATTTGCGTTTGCTGATGAATTAAAAGACACGCTACATAGGTTATTCCCAGATATTCCAAGAGTACCTAAACCAAGACATCCATATCAAGTATTTGGTGAAGGTGTATGCGATTTAGATATACCCGGTGCTAAAACTGTTTGGATAGACGCTTGTTTACGCTCAATTGATAATTACATAAAACAGTGTGCCGAATTTCAAAAAGAATGTAAAAATATCGTTATTACTGATTTACGCAAACCATTAGAGTATGAACGATTAAGAAAAGAAAAATATATTATTATTAGAGTTACAGCTTCAGAAGAAGTGCGACTTCAACGAGCAAAAGAAGCTAGAGATAAGTTTAGCAAAGGTGATTTATCACATAATACAGAAAGCTATGTTGATCAATTCGATGTTGATTTTGAGATTGAAAATAATGGGACAATTGAGGAATTAGAAAGAAAAGTTGATGAAGTGATGTTAAAAATAATAAAAAATAGACGGTGATCAAATGCCTAAAAAGAAACAATATTTTCTCGAACTAAAAACGTTGATAGATTCGGAAGTAACACTCAAAAATTTTAATTCTGACATTATGCGATCAATCATCGACAAAGCGCTGGACTGGTCGAAAACGCAAACGATTATCAAACGACCACCGAAAACAGACGCTAGATTAATATACTATATCGCTTGTGAATCGTGGCTGGAACGGCTGCTGGAATCGGACTTACACAGTCGGTTTAAATCACCACAAGCCATTGAGGACTTTACTTGGCGAGTACTTTCACAGGCAGGATGGGGCGCAAACATCTCCGGCTATGATACAGCATTGATTATGTTAATAACGGAGTTTGAACCAAGATTTCGTGAATGGTGGGCGCGAAGTCACGAGATAGACAACCGGACAGTCGAGCGTATTGGCGTACTGATGGCACTCGAAAGGCTTGACGTCAAAGACGAGTGGGTAAGTGAAAAGGTCAACGAATTGAAAGAAACGTTGATAAACGGAAATAATTATGGATGGATTTTTCAACGTAAAATAAAAGATAGTGATATAAAATATGGAATCTGTAATTATGAAGACAAGGAGATTAAGGAATGAAATAATTGAGATAGAAAACTAATGCACTAAAAGGAGTTGTCTTATTCATATTGAAACTGAAGCTAACACTTCCATTACCAACATCCATAAACAGATTATACATAAATCAAGCAACATGGAATCCTAAAACAAGAACAAGAATGCTTACCGGAAAACGAATCCTAAGCAAAGAAGGTGAAAAAACAAAAGAACAAATCATTCAGAAAGCCAAACACCAAATGGAAAAATCTGATTGGTCATATGATTACACAAAAGAAAATTATATTTATATGGATACAGTTATCTTTTTCCGTAAGAAAGGTTCTGATGACAACAACATATATAAACTACTTTGTGATGCTTTAGAAAAGGTGGTTTATGAGAACGATAGCCGAGTATTAATTAGAACACAAAAAATTCTTTATGATTCAGAGAATCCGAGAGTAGAAGTAACTTTCTCTCCTGTTGAATACATAGGGATATTTGATAATCAAGAAATATTAGACCAGTTTGAAGCAAAATGTAAGACATGTAAACGATACAAAAACAATTGCTCTATATTGAGAAAGGCAAAAGAAGGAAGAATTCAAGAAGAAATAAATTCTGACTTGAATTGCATAAAGTACACAAAAATAAAATAAATACATATTCATAAATACATTAAACATTCATTAAGTTATAGGACAAGTTAATCAAATCATACATAATATTGAGGTGAGAGGATGACAAAAGACCGTACTGTAAAAAAATTTAAATGGAAGAATTATAATATTACAGCTATTTTTAATGGGAATTTTAATGTAGATCGATTAGCGAAATCAATTATTGAAACTGTAGATGAGTTTGAAGCAAAAAAGAATCTCAAAAGAAGGCCTTCCTAATATGGCTTTCTTTTTTTATAATAAAATGTATACAAGTTTTACTTGAGGAGATGTCATGTAATGGATACAAAAGGAAAAATCGAACAAATTAAAGACGTTGCCATTCTCCTAAGAAAAAGTCGTGGAGAAGAAGAAGACTTAGACAAACATAAACAAGAATTGGTTGAATTATGTGTCCAAAATGGGTGGAGATATGTTATTTACAAAGAATTAGGAACTTCACAAGATATAAAATATAGACCAGAACTTCAAAAACTTCTTAGCGATATCCAAGAAGATTTATATGATGCAGTTGTCGTAGTGGACAAAGACCGTTTAAGTCGTGAAGGAACTGGTCAGGTGACTATAAATAAGATATTAATGGAACATGATGTTTTAATTGTTACTCCATATAAAGTTTATGATTTATCAAACGATAGTGATATGTTAATGTCAGAAGTAGAAGATTTAATGGCTAGGTTTGAATATAGAATGATTTCTAAACGCTTCAAAAGAGGGAAAAAACGAGGTGCAAAAATGGGGAATTGGGTTAATGGAACCCCACCATTTCCATATGTCTATGTTCCTGAGACAAAGAGTTTAGCAGTAGATCCAGAAAAAAAGAAATGGTATCGATTCATGGTAGAACAATTTCTTGAGGGTAAGCCTTTTTACGAAATTGCTTGGGAATTAAATAAAATGGGGGTAAAAACTCAAAGAGGAAACCTATGGCATGAAAATTCAATTAGACGACTTCTTTTGTCAGAAGTACATTTAGGTAAAATAATAAATCAAAAAACAGAAGGTTCTGGTCATAAAAATAAAAAAACAAAGCCTTTAAGAATAAGACCTAGAAGTGAATGGATAATCGTTGAAAATTGTCATGAAGCAGTAAAAACTCAAGAAGAACACGATATTATTATTGCTACGTTGGCAGCAAGAAGAAAGGTTCCTAAAACTTCCAAACAAATCAAACTTCCACTTACGGGTTTAGTTAGATGTGGAAAATGTAAAAAAACTATGCGAGTTTATCGAAGAAAATTAGTAAACGGGTATTCATTTAAAATTAACACATGCCAAGCGTCTGACCCATTCGGCAATAGATGTAAAAACAGTGGTGGTGATGCGATGGCAATATTATCGACAATAACACAAGAAGCAAAAACAATGGTAGACGAGTTAGAACAAAAAGCGAAAAATTCTAAATCAATGGATAAAGAAATCCAACATTATAAATTAAAAAAGAATTCTGCATTAAATGAAATTGATAAAAAGAAAGAAAGTATAGAAAGAGCATATCTAGCTTATGAAGAAGGAGTTATTTCATTAGAAAAGTACAAACAAAGAACAGCCACATTAAAAAAAGAAATTTCAAAATTAGAGGAAAAAATTAAGTCATACGATATTTTAATCGAGAAATCATCAAATCAAGACAAAGAAGAAAAAATAAATAGGTATATGGAAATGATTGAGCTTATAGAAAAATTTGATAACATTGAAGATGATGAAACAAATCAAAAACTGAATAAAATCCTAAAAGACAATATTTTCGACATTTATTGGACAAGAGAAGGAGATAATGTAACCATTGAGGTAAACTTTATTTAAAAGGTGATTTTTTGAAAAAAACGAAATGACATTTCCTTTTAACAAAAGAGGAGATGTCATTTCGTTTTTTATTCATTTATCTCAAAATAATCCGTGTCAATTTTTTTAACTATGTATTTCCTGTCCACGGAGACACCAACATTGTGTTCAAGCATATATTTTCCGAGTTGTTCTCCGTCAATTAAAACAATCTTTTTTTCAATATTTTTAACAAAGTCCCTAGCTTCTTTTGTAAATCGTGAAGTAGTTATGAAAACTCCTTTTCTAGCTTTTTTGCCTTCAAGACTTCCAGTAAAGGCTTGAACTTCTGGTCTACCTACTGTATTTTTCCATCTTTTTGCTTGTACATAAATAATATCTAATCCTAGTTTATCTTCTTTAATTATTGCATCTACACCTTCATCTTTAGTAAAATCTGTAGTTTGACCAGAGCCTAAAGAACCCCCATAGCCCATTGCTAGCAACAAATCCAAAACAACTTCCTCAAATTTTTTTGGACTTAATTTCTTCACTTTATCTAAAATTTCTAATGCCAACAAGTTATTTATTCTTTTAAACTGGTCATCTATTATTTCTATTGGCGTACTTTCATTTTCATTGTTTTCGTCATTATCTTCAAAAATTTCAGTTCCTATATCTTCTTCATTTCCTTCATCGCTGAACTGTTCTTTTAAAAATCTACTAATTAGCGACATACTAGCACCATAAGGAAAATGATTATAAACTTTTAATCCTAAATCTGTAATGCGATATTTATTCGATTCTAATTGTTCTACTAATCCTGCTACTTGCAATTCACGTCTAGCGTAACGCGCTCTAATTTTAAATTTAGAGTCACCATTATTTAAAATAATATCTCGTTCTTGCCCCTCTATTGAAAAATAATCTGCCAATGCTTCATTTATTTCAGAAACATGATGGATCTTACCATCACTCAAAACTTTTAAATATGGTATGGTCATCATCCGAGGTGTGGGAGATTTACTTAATCTTTGTTTGAAATTTTCTTTGAGTTGATTTCCAAGTTTAACATCAATTTCTTTGTCGGTTAAAGGCGTATTGTTTTTTTGTAAAAAACTTATAATTTCATTTTTATAAAAATTTCTTTTTCTTAATCTTTTAATGTAATGAATAAACTGAACTGAATCATCTGTATAATAAATAGTCCCATCAGCATCTCTTTTTGAAGGAATAAATTCATTATAAAGTCTTATCCAATCATGCACTGTTGTTCTTGGATACCCACATTTATCTGCTAATTCCGTAATAGTGTACCTTTCCAAATTTTTGTTTCCTCCTTACCAATTTCTTTATATAATTTTACAATAAGTCAATTTTTTATCAAGGAAAATAGAACGCAATGGGTTGTACACATACTTGAATACTAAGAGGTATTTAATGGTAAAATGATAATAAACAATACCTTTCCTAGCTAATACTTTTATACGGTTATATGGACAACCGTTTAAGCGAATATGGGAGGGTGTTCTAATTTTTATAAAAAGGAAGTGTTAAAAATGAAGGAATACTTAACACAAGATCGTTTTTCAAAAGAATATAATTGGCTAATAAAATCAAAATCGCCATATTTGCTACAACATGCAACAAACCCAGTAAATTGGTTGGAATGGTCGCCAGAAGCATTCCAAAAAGCAAAAAGGGAAGGTAAGGCTGTATTTGTGTCCATTGGCTATTCCTAGCCTTCGGGCTATGGAAAAATTGAAAAAATAATAAGAATAGGATGTATACAAGATTTACATGTCATTGGTGCCATGTAATGGAGAGGGAGTCGTTTGAGGATCCTGAAGTGGCGGAGTTGTTAAATCAATATTTTGTGGCAATTAAGGTGGATCGGGAGGAGCGGCCGGATATTGATTCGGTTTATATGACCGTGTGCCAGCTGATGACCGGTCAGGGCGGATGGCCGTTGACGGTGTTTTTGACTCCGGACAAAAAGCCGTTTTATGCCGGCACCTATTTTCCAAAAAACAGTCAGTATGGCCGGCCGGGACTGATGGACATTTTGCCGCAATTGCATCAAGCGTATCATCAAGATCCGGAGAGAATCGCTGATATAGGTAGCCGATTAGTGGAAGCATTGAAAGAAGAGGCGGGCCGAAAGAGCGAGGGAGAGGTCACGGAAGAAGCTGTTCATAAAGGGTTTCAGCAGCTTGCCGGAAAATTCGACAGCCTCTACGGCGGATTTGGAGAAGCGCCGAAATTCCCGAGCCCCCATCAACTCCTGTTTTTGTTCCGATATTACCATATGACCGGCAAGGAGTCCGCGCTCAAGATGGCGGAAAAAACGCTTGATACGATGGCTGCGGGCGGTATTTACGACCATATCGGCGGTGGGTTTTCACGCTATTCTACGGATGGAATGTGGCTGGTTCCCCACTTTGAAAAGATGCTGTATGACAACGCACTGTTGATGTACGCTTATACGGAAGCTTATCAAATCACGAAGAACGAACGGTATCGCCGGATCG
>Ga0207866_1000464_pt1 | contig 58690 bp, 52 predicted proteins | sample HigsolmetaAR203D_FD_184835 | JGI IMG/M metagenome (GOLD analysis project Ga0207866, IMG submission 184835) | Ionic liquid and high solid enriched microbial communities from the Joint BioEnergy Institute, USA - AR20-3-D (SPAdes) (version 2) ...
TCTTTCCAAATCGGGAATCCGTTATCCGACTGATCGGTGCCATCTTAATCGAGCAGCAAGATGAATGGACCGTTGCACGTCGTTATTTCAGTCTCGAATCCATGGCCAAAATCGTCAATGGGGAGCCAGTTCCTCTTACATCCACCACACTCTTGCAGAAATAAATCTGGGTCACGCGGTAGAAATCGATTTTACACCACTTGACGGGACGCTACCCCCTCCCCTTCCCCACATCTTGAAAATGAATGGTTGCTGAATGCAGAAAAAAAGCCCCGATCCCCATGCGCACGAAGGGAGATAGGGCGTGCTTCGCCACATTTTTCCTTTATTTTACAATCGGATGAACAGAAGTGTCAATGATAAATGGACAAACCTCCACACGAAGACTTGAGCCATTTCCGGTGGGAACCTGCAGCGATATGTAAATATTTCAATGATTGTTGGTATATTCGAAAAACTATACTATATAGATTAGAATCATTGGGAAACCACCGGGCAAGAGGGTGCGTCTGCATGAACCTGGAGCAGTTGGAATACGTCCTGGAAGTCGCCAGGCGGGGGACGATTACAAAGGCCGCGGAATCGCTGCATGTGTCCCATTCCGCGATCAGCCAGTCCATTTCAAGTCTTGAAGCCGAATTGGGCATCCCGATTTTTAACCGGTCACGTTCAGGCAGCATTTGCACAGAGGAAGGAAAAACGGTCATTCGGCTGTCCCATGAAATCATGAGCCGGATCAAAGAGTTGAAAGAATTGGGTCAACAGTCCATGTACATGAAGGGCAGCATCTCCATTTCTTCCTCTCCCGTTTTTTTCTCAACGGTTCTGCCTGTAACCCTGTACACATTCAAGAATGAGTATCCGAACGTGCAAATCGAAATCAATGAGGACAGCACAGAAAATATCATCAAAGCGGTGATGAACTACCAGATCGATCTCGGTTTCATTTTCGGCTCGGAAGATACGTATCAGACCGTTTCCCAACATTTGACGGTCCAGTCGATCTATCAACCGAAAATGATGGTCTCTGTCAGCCGGCTTTCCCCGTTGGCCGGGAATGAAGTCATTTCCTCCAAGGAGATGCTGCAATATCCTTTAATTATCAGAAACGAAAAATTCGCAAAGGACATTTGGGCCCAAATTTTCGCCGTTTACGGCAAAGGCGAGATTTTGTTCTATTCGAACAATGATGACGTCATCAAAAATGTCATTGCAAACAACCTGGCGGTCGGATTTTCCACGGATCTGGTGAAGAATGACCCCCTCGTGAAAAGCGGGAAAATCATCCAGATCCCTTTTCTGGACCCGAAAATCAAACCGATCCTTCATTTAATGTCCGTCCAGCCAAAAAACAGAAACCCGTCAAAGATTGAGAAAAAATTCATTCAGGTATTGGCGAGGAAAATCCTGGCCAGAATTCATGGGACTTGTCAGACAGGCCCGCTTTTGTCGGAAGAGTGATTACGACTTGTCCCGGGCCGACAGAGATTCCCTTTGAATTCTCGGACCAGATCCGGATGGAGACGAACGATTCGTTCCCTTCCTGCCACTTGCTGCTGACATAGCCTTTGACCACGACGGTGTCCCCGACTGTGTTAAAGATCTTCATCCGGAAATCCTTGACACTCCGGATCGTGCCCGACAGGCCGATGAACTCCCGGGCCGCCTTCTCCCACATGCCCAGAAGGAAGATGATATTGGCATACATATCGGGAGCGCCCGTCTCCTGCGCGTATGCGGAATTGTGATGAATCGAGTTGAAATCGCGGTTTGCCCCTGCCGCCATCACAAGCCGCGCGATGCTGAGCGGAAAGCGCATGGCCGGAATTTCTTCGCCGATCTGAACATCTTCCCAGTAACGCTGCCGAATTGTCATATTGGATGATTCCTTCCTTATGCTCACATTTGTTTTTGCGCAATATGCTCGTGCGGGAAATAATGATAGGTTTCCAAACGAATGACGGCGACGAGTTCCCCGTCCTGATTCTCCACCCTGGTTTCCCAGACAAGAAACGCCCCCCGCCCCACTCTCGTTTCCTTCGGAATGCAGGACAACAGCACATCTCCCACCTTGCACAGGCGGTCTCCGGCCGTCATCGGTTGGAAAAAGTCAATCTCCACATTTGTCGCAAAGTAATAGGGAGTCGGCGGGGCAAGATCCGTCTTGACCACCAGCAGCGGAAGTTCCGCAGCCGGAGCGTTTTTGTCGGGGCTGCGGAACACCGTTCTTCCCGGTTCCCAATAGGGCGGGATCAACCATGTGAAAAGACTGCTGCACGGCGCCACCAGGTCGCGATACCCGTTGGCGCGAGCAGCCTCCTGATCGTAATGCAGCGGGCAATCGAACTCCAGCGGTTCAAGGAACCGGCGGATGGCTCCCCGTTCGATCGGATCGGCTCCCCACTGCCTGACTCCTTCATGAAAGTCCTTCCCGATTGCCCGAATCATCGGTTGCCAGTCTTTTTTCCAATCTTCCATCGTCAGGTTCCCTTCCGTTTCTGTTTCACCATTTCTCTCAACAACATTTTGTTGAATTTGCCGTTCGCGTTTTTCGGAATCTCATTGACCAGGATGAACTGGTCGGGCAGCCACCATTTGGGAAACTTCGGAGTGAGCCATTCGATGAGCGACTGTTCGATCGCAGATGCGGAAACTTCCCTGTTTTTCAACAATACAAAGGCGACCGGACGCTCAATCCATTTTTCATGATGAACGGCGACCACACATGCTTCGTGCACATCGGGATGAGCCATGAGCTCATTCTCCAGCTGAACGGAGGAGATCCACTCCCCTCCGCTCTTGATGACATCCTTGGCGCGGTCCATGATGCGTATCGATCCGGCCTTGTCAATGGTGGCTATATCGCCGCTTCTCCACCATCCGTCAACAAAACTGTCCGCTGACCGGCTGTCCTTGTAATATTCGCTTGCGACCCAAGGGCCGCGCACCCAGACTTCCCCCATCTGCCTGTCATCCCCTGGAACCTGTTGGCCCGATTCATCGACGACCCGAATTTCCACGCCCGGCAGGACGATTCCTTGCCTTGACCGGATCCCGTTCTTTTCGTCGTCGCTGGCGTGCAGCTGGTCCCTTCTCACATGACAGAACGTCACCAGGGGGGAAGTTTCGGTTGCGCCATATCCTTGCACAACCTGCACTCCGTGTTTGCGTGCAAACTGATCGATCACGGCCTTGGGTACCGCTTGCCCCCCCAGCATCAGCATGCGCAAACTGGAGATATTGAAGCGCTGCTGCTCCAGAACCGTCAGCATGTCGATCCCGATTGTCAATGCGGCTGCGGAAAAAGTGGCGTCTTCGCTCTCAATGAGCCGCAGCAGGTCCGCCGTTCCGGGACGTGTTCCCGGCAGGATCAGGGTCGCTCCCGTTGCAGCCGCAGCGTAGGGAATGCCCCAGGCGCACACGTGAAACATGGGGACGATGGGCAAAATCCGGTCATGTTCGGAAATGGCCAGGACATCCGCAAAGCAGAGGGCGGAGGCATGAAGATAAATGCTTCTGTGGCTGTACACCACCCCTTTGGGAAGCCCGGTGGTCGCCGAGGTAAAACACATCGAAGCCGGTGAATGCTCATCCAGCGGCTCAAACGTATACGATGCATCGCAGCCGGATAAAAGTTCTTCGTAACTGTACACGGGAGACAGGCTTGTTTCAGGGATGTGGTCGCCCAGAATGATGTACCCTCTCACCTTCTGCAGACGGGGCGCAATGGATTCCATCACCGGCACCAGATCCGCATCCAGAAACACCAGCACATCCTCGGCATGGTTTATGGAGTAGGCAATTTCGTTTGCTCCATATCGAATATTGACCGTGTGCAAAACGGCGCCATAGCAAGGGATGCCAAAGTACAGCTCCAGATGCCGGTGATGATTCCATGCGAAAGACGCCACCCTGTCTCCTTTTCGGATGCCGAACGATTTCAGAACCTGGCCCAATTTCCGGACACGTTCGTAATACTTCCCGTAATTGTAGCGAAAGATGGATCCGTCGGCTTCCCGGGATACGATCTCGTTGTCCGGAAAATACCGCGCAGTCCTTTCCAGAAATGTGCGTAGATTCAATGGATAGGAATTCATTCCGCGCCTCCAATTCAGCCATACACATTTCAATCATAGAGCGATTTCAAATTCGACCAGATGGTCGTACCGGGGACGCTTGACCTCCGTCGCGATTCTTGCCGCACAACTGGGACAGTAATATTGAAGGAAAGAAACATCCTGATCCACATACCTGCGAATGTCATCAAAATGCCTGCCCGCTTCCCGGATGTTTCCTTCGTGCTTCATGCAGCCGCTTTTGAAGTCCTGCGTTCCCGAACAGATGACTTCGCCGCAGCGGCCGCAGTGGACCTGGATGACCTGATTGCCTGTTTTCCGGACATATACGTAATCTCCAATCCTGATCGCGTCCTCGGGAATGACGGCTTGGCGGGAAATCCGCTCTTCCAGATGGTCCGAAACAGGCGCGCAGCACTGCTCAAATCTTCTTTTCCGGATCATCAGCCGGCTCCGTTTCGTCTGTTCGTCATCGACCGCACCCGCTGCCGTAAATTTCACCCCATAGACGTTTTCCGCGGCATCAAGGGAGATGACGCCGGTCGCTACATCCTGACGGACAAGCTCCGGATCACGATCCAGTTCATCTCCGTATCCCGAGCTCGATCCCCAGTTCCACTCGACGACATCGGTGTCGCCAAGACTGATCGGCGCCCCCTTCCCTTCGGTCAACAGCAACTCGCCCTGAATTTCGTCCAGGGAACCGGGCATTTTCCCTTCCCCGAACAATGCCCTGATATTGGAATTCCTGATAATTCGCGTGTCGCCTCTGCTGCCAGGGAGTCCGCCCTGCAGGCCGACCGTTTTGGGGATCCCCTCCGAGGAATGGGTGCCCAGGTTGACCTGCCCCTTGTAAGGAATGTAGGCCAGCACTCCTCCATTTCCGCCGCGAAAACGACCGGTCCCTCCCGAATCCTGATGTTCTTTCCTGTAGAGGTACAGGATCGGCCAATCCCTTTCGTAGGCTTCGACATTCGGACCCTTTCCTTCCGGAATCCACCACAGGCCGTTGGCAAAAGAACCGTCTTTTTGGATGGTTGCGCCTGTTGTGCCGATCATGTGCTCCAGCATCGGCCCGACATAATAGTCGCCCCGCTGGTTGATGCCAAAGTGGATGTTGATGTGCCATTGGGCCGGTGTGGGGCACAGCGCCAGGCTTCTCAGTTTCGGATCGTTCGAGGACATGATCATTTTGCTGATCACCGAATTGGCCATCGAGATCGCCAATTCGTTCGCATAGATTCCCGCGGGGCTGACGGCGGCCCCAAAGTCCGGACAGGTCAGCGTCCCGGGCTCGGGGTCAAACCCCAGATAGGGGATGGCTCCGCCGATCGCCCCCATCTGATCGGGCAGCATGATGACGTTGAGAGCTGACAAAATCGTTCCTCTCCAGCCGCAAAACGGAGCGTTGATGGCGCCCGCCTGGGGCTCCGTTCCCCTGTTGGAGAAAACGAGCCGGTTTCCCTTTTTCGTGACAGAAAGCTGAACCTTGTACACCCCTCTGTCTCCCGTCAGGGCCACCTCCTGATACACCCTTTCGCTCCAGGTTCCGTCCGGGATCGATTGCATGAAATCCAGATATGCGGCTTCGCTCGCCTTGAGCATTTTTTGCATGACGCCCTTTACTTTTCTCGGCCCGTATTTTTTCAACAGCTCCAGAATGCGGTGTTGCGACGCGTGGCAGCCCGCGATGGCGGCGCGGAGATCCAGCGCGAGATTGTCGGGTGTTCTCGATGCCCTCAAGTAAATCGCTTCCAGTTCCGTGTCGATCTCGCCGCCTTTGACAATTTTCATCGGCGGAAAGCTGGGAGGATCCGAGAAGACATCCGGAGCATTCTGACAAAAGCTTCCGGGCATGATGCCTCCGATGTCGTTCTGGTGCATCACATTGGATACCCAGCAAAAGATCTTCCCTTCCCACATGACGGGCGCGCACACCCCGACGTCCGGCTGGTGGGGCGCGCTGATCCACGGGTCATTCTGCAAAAACATATCCCCTTCCCGGATGCCCTGTTCGCCGCGGTGCTCCAGGATATACTGGATCGCCAGATCCATCGCTCCCGAAAAATATTGCAGGTAGGGACCGAACAATACGATGTCTCCTTCTTCCGTATGAAGACTCGTCTGAAAGTCCCTTGTTTCCAGCGTAATCGGAGAGACGGCCAGATTTTCGATGACTTTTCCGTGTTCCTGATTCACGCCCCACAGGCTGTGGCGGATGACTTCAAAGGTGATCGGATCAATGTCCTCGTCATATTCCTTATGAAGCTTGACATTGGGTGAGATGTTCAGAGGTTTGAAAGGAATATAGGCATGTTCTTTTCCGTTCCAGAATTTCTTTAATTGTTCCATGGTTGCTGCCATACATCCGTTCTCCTTTCGACCATGATTGTCAGGCCGTTCTTGTCAGGCCGTTTGTTCGGCGGAAAACACCGGTTCTTGCAACTGCCTCGTTCCAATGGTTAACACAAAGTCGCCGCGCGCCGTTTTTTCAGCCTTCTGACCTTCGTGAATCACAATGGAAGTGCCCGGAAGATCGATCACCGCGGGACCATGAACGATATTTCCACCGACCAGCTTTGTGCCGTCATAAATCGGAGTTTTTACCGGAGTCGTATCCTTGAAATACACCAGCCGTTCGGGTTTCCTGGCTTCTTCCGGGGGAGTCTGATGACTGGCTGCATGGGCCGCCCCGGCAGTTCTCTCCGGCTTCCAGACGCGAATGACAGCTTCCGAACGGATCGACTCGATTTCCAGTTGGGCTCCCGGCAAAATCGACGCGGATCCATAGCGCTCCTTGTACATCGATGTGAAGTCGCGGACCATGCGATCCATCGCGTCATGGTCCAACGTATTCGCGGCAACCGGCACTTCCAGGGAGTGCTTCTGCCAGTTGAATCTCATGCGGACATACCGCCTGAATTCGATATCCGCGCCTTCCCCGATTTCTCTGGTTACCAACGCCCTGGAGTCGTTTTCCAGCTCCATAAACAGGTTTTCCAGCTGTTTCCCGTCAAAGGGCGAAAGCAGGACGACCTCTTTTTCAGCCTCATAGCGAATATCGCAAATGGAAATGCCGTAGGCGGACCAGACGGACGAAATTTCACCCGGAACGATGACCGTGCTGATTCCGAGATCCGCCGCATACGAAGCCGCATGAACCGGGCCGGCGCCGCCGTAGGAAACGACGATAAAGTCGCGGGGATCCAGCCCATGGCCGATCACTTCGTTTTCGATCAGATTGGCCATTTTGGCATTGGCGACGTTCACAATTCCGAGCGCCGCCTCCACCGTGCTGATCCCCAGCTTTTTGGCAAGGCCGGAAACCGCCTCCTCAGCCAGCTTTTTGTCCAGTGTGATGCCGCGTCCGGAACCGGTGCCGAAGACGGCATCGGGATCTATGTAACCGAGCAGCAGATCAGCGTCGGTCACTGTCGGCTCCTTGCCGCCCATCCCGTAGCAGGCCGGCCCGGGATACGCTCTCGCGCTTTGCGGTCCGACGCGAAGCCCTCCGCTGTACGGATCCACCCATGCGATGCTCCCCCCGCCGGCACCGATCGATTGGATGCTCACGTTGGGCGCATTATAGAAAAATTTGTCCACGATCGCCTGTTCAGAGGTCAATGGTTCGCCGTTCACAATGAGCCCCACGTCAAACGTTGTTCCGCCCATATCCGTGGCAATGATGTTTTTGTAACCCAATTCCTTCGACAGGCTCTCGCAGCCCATGATTCCTCCCACCGGACCGGATCCGATCGTCAATACGGGCGCCTGTCGGCTTCGCACAGCGGGAAACATTCCTCCGTGGCACTGCATGATCAGGAAAGAGGCGTTCGATCCTCTGGCAAGAATCCCTTGTTGGATTTTTTCAATGTATCTGCTCGTTGTCGGACCCACATAAGCGTTGATGACGGCGGCAACCGTCCTCTCATATTCGCCAAGGGTTTGCGAGACCTCATGGCCGCAAGTGACGAAGATGCCGGGAGCCATTTCCTGAATGATTGCCTTTGCCTTTAATTCATGGACGGGATTTTTGATGCTCCAGAGAAACGAAACTGAAATCGCTTCCACATTTGCCTGAAGCAATTCGCGCACCGCTTGCCGCAACTCCTCCTCATGCAGCCGGACAACGATCTCGCCGCCGCTGTCGATCCTCTCGGAAATTCCTTTGATGAGCCGGCGGTCAACGAGCGGATCCGGCTTCGGAATCTCGACAACCTTGAAAATATTTTCAGGCGATTCCCCGGCTACGCGGCCAAGGCCTCTCATCATAATAATGGTGTCTTCATGTCCCTTCGTTGTAATAAGGCCCACCTTCGAACCGTTTCTTTCGGCAACAATATTGGTCGCAATCGTCGATCCGTGGGAAATCCGGCTGAGCCGCGCAAATACCTCTTCGGAAGACAGCCCGAGCTGTTCCCCCGCCGCCGCAATGCTGTTGAAAAAGCCGGACTCAAAGCCGTCAGCATAGGAAGTGAGCGCCTTGCCATAAACCGTGTTTCCGTCCGGATCCATCAGGACACAGTCGGTAAAAGTGCCGCCAATATCCACGCCGCAGACGAGCTCGGATTTTGAGAACGCCATGTTTCCTTCTCCTTTCTGGCAAACTTTTCTGAAAATTCAATTACACGATTTAGTATAAATTCGTTGTAATTAAAGGTAAAGTTAACATTTTCTACGTTTCTGTCAGTCTAACTTACAATAGATAGCCGGCCAGGCAAGGTGAACATAAGGTAAAATTGCACTCTATGACGGCCGCCTCACCAAATGATCTCATCTGCAAAGGAACGAACCCATTCATATCGGATGATCCTGCCGCTTGCGCCGCGAACGACCGGACGCAGTTTGCCCCTGTCGCACAACATGTCCCCGCTGTCAACGACAAGGATCTTTTCCCGTCACGTCGAATAAGGAATTGCACAAACATCGGGAGGTGTCATTGGTTTTATTGTGGAAAAGCAAATCATGATTTGGGTCGTCGAACTGCTGGCGCTGTTTGCCCTGTTCACCCTCATGGTCGTGCCAAAAGTGCTGAAAAATCCCCTGTCCATGGTGCATGATTATCCGCCCGATATTTACAACAGGGCCATGGAGCTCGGTTTGGTCAAGGAAGCGCAAAACCGCACATCCGGAAAGTTTCTTGCAAAAAGAACGATCGCCATTGTCCTGACCGGCGTCATCTTCGGATTCATCGTCCGCTATGTGAACGGCGCGGACAGTTTCCTCGCCGGGGCGGGATATACGTACATCCTGTGGACCGCAGCCAACTGGTACGATGCCCTCGTCATCGACTGCCTCTGGTTTTGCCGCAGCCCAAGGGTTGTCATTCCGGGCACGGAAGGAATGGCGGGATACAAGGATTATCTGTTTCATATCAAGGGGGCCCTCAAAGGAATGCTGCTCGGCATCCCCGCCGCCGTCGCGGCAGGAATCGTTGTGCTGCTGATCCCATAAAGACCGGCTGAACGGCCGGTCGTTTTCTTTTCCTGCCGGCCCTTTTCGGGCGAAACGTCCGCGGGAAAAAATGTTGTATCCCGCTTAAAAAATGTACTTGACTAAATTAGTTTACCGAAGTTAATATATTTACGAAGATAAAAATTGAAAATCCAAACGGAGGAATGATTCAAATGGTCGATCAACAACAATATGAGGAAATCAAGCGGAGGGTCAAACAAATTTCCCAATTTTATCAGCACCTGATGGTTTATGTCCTGGTCAATGCCGGACTGGCCGTTATCAATCTGATGTCGGACCCGGGCGAAATCTGGTTCACCTACCCTCTGTTCGGCTGGGGAATCGGCGTCGCGCTGCATGGATTGAGCGTGTTTCTTGCCGGGGGAAGCTGGACAAAATCCTGGGAGGAAAAGAAAATCCAGGAGCTGCTGGATAAGGAGAGGAGAACCAGCTGATGGGCAAAAAGCTGACGCTGAGAGAGATCAAAAAGGCGAGATCGAAGATTGCTCTGTACCGGGCCGGTCTTGAACTGATCGGCCAGGTGTCGTTCAGGGAAGTGAAGCTGGAGGACATTTGCGCAAAAGCGGAGGTTTCAAAAGTCACCTTCTTCAAGTTTTTTCCGCAAAAAGAAGACCTGCTCATCTATTTCATGCGCCTGTGGTTGACGGACTTCCTGATCGAACTCAAGCTGCAACCGAAACGGGGGATCGGGGCGATCCGGCATCTGTTTCAGCGAGTGGCGGCCGGCGCCTCGAACAAGCCTGGACTGATGCTCAGCCTGATCGGGTATTTGTCGGAAGTGAAAATGCATCCGAACATGCCCTCGCTCAGCGATGCGGAAATCCACATTCTGTATCCCGGGAAGGAAGACCTGGTGGACGCGGAAGCGCCCAATCTCGGTTTGGTGTTCTACCGGTTTATCGAAGAAGCGAAGGAAGACGGGGACATTCCGGGCCACCTGCCGACGGATGATCTGGTGAAGGCCATGTTCACCATTTTTTACGGTGCTTACCTGACTGCACATATCTACAGTTCCGATCAGTTCATGGAGTTTTATGACCTTCATTTGAACCTGCTGCTGTCGAGAGGAGAAAAACAAGGATGAGAAAGACCTGGATGGGAATTGTGTTTGCGCTGGCGTTTCTCGTATCCGCCTATGCGATCGTGCAATATGTCGTGTTCAGCCCGAGCAGTTCCGGGATGGTGAAGCTTCACTTGCTGGACGCGAAGTTTCCATATCATCAGTGGGTCAACTTCCTGTACCTGCATGCCGTCGGATCGGCCATCGCCCTGGGCGTCGGGCCGCTGTTGTTCAGCAGGCGCATTCAGGCCAAACGGCTGAAACTGCATCGCCTGCTCGGAAAAATGTATGTGATTGCGATTGTCATCGGCGGGCTGTCCGGCATCTACCTGTCCTTCAAGGCGCTCGGCGGATGGGTGAGCCAGGCCGGATTTCTGGCGCTGGACGTGTTGTGGCTGTATGCTACATATATGGGATATCGAAGGATCCGCCAGAAGCGGATCGAACTGCACCGGGAATGGATGACGAGAAGCTTCGCGCTGACGTTTGCGGGCGTCACCCTGCGTTTCTGGGTCGCTTTGCTCGGCATGCTGACCATCCCGCTGGAAAACTTTTCGCAGTTCGAACTGCTGCTGGACGATTTTAACCGGACGTACCGGCTGGACGCCTGGCTGTGCTGGGTCCCCAACCTCATTTTTGCGGAATGGCTCATTCGCCGCCGGCGGAAAAAAGCGGGTCTAGACGCAGCGGCTCCGGTCTTTTCAAAAGTATCACCTTCCCATGGCTAGCCTTTCGGCTGCGCAAGCAGTGTTGAGGTGACAAGAAACTGATCGTCGCTTCGGGATTCGCCATAGCAGAAGAATACGGCTGGTATGACGGCACTCCGGTCCATGAAGAAAACGAGTTTATTTTTGTTCGCCGGAGAGCCTGATAAAAAGCCCTGACCCCCGGTCGGCTTGAGCGGGGGTCAGGGCTTTCTTCGAACGTGCGCCATTTCGGATCTCAGGCTTCCAGCCGCGTTTCCGGCAGCTCCGCCTTCGAGCGTTTATGGGCTATGACGTGCAGCACAACCAGCACGGCGGCGAGGATCAATCCCGCAAGATTGATATAAGCGGTGAAATCCATGCCTTTCAGCGGAATGAGCAGCATGACGCCGGACACGAGGAACAGGATGCGGCCGATCCAGTTGATGTCCGTGAGCAGGTATCCCGTCAGCGCCGCGCCCAGCAGGACCGTTCCGATGACGGCCGTGATCAGGGACAGCACGATTTCCGACGCGGGACCGATCATCAGCAGGCTTGGCGAGAACACGAACAAAAACGGAATAATGTAGGAAAGAATGCCAAGTCTTGTGGCCGTCAGCCCGGTGCGCATCGGATTCGTTCCGGCGATTGCCGCGGCGGCAAAGACCGCCAGCGCGATTGGCGGCGTGAAGTTGGAAACGATCGAGAAATAGAAAATGAAGAGATGCGCCGCCAGCGGCAGAATGCCGAATTCCACGAGCGTCGGCGCCACCAGCACGGCGACCAGGGAATAGGCGGCCACCGAAGGCATGCCCATGCCGAGGACGATGGAGCCGGCGGCTGCCGCCAGAAGCAGCCAGATGAGACCACCGCTTCCAAGCTGGGTCAAAATGTACCCGATCGTGAATCCAAGACCGGAAACGGAGATGACGCCGACGACAATTCCCGCCACGCCAAGGGCGCAGACGATGTCCAGGGACAGTTTGCCGGTGCCCTCCATCGTTTCCCTGAACCGCCTCCAGAAGTTGGTCCGGTTCTCCTTGCGCAGGCAAAGGAGCGGGATGCCCACCAGCCCGGTGATGACGCCGGCATAAGCCGGAGACAGCCGGATGATGAAGATCGTGTATACGAGCACGGCCAAAACCGGAATGACCGGCCACACCTCAGCCAGCGTGCGCTTCACATCCGGCATTTCCGCCCGGCGCAGTCCGCGCAGTTTGCGCTTGCCCGCCTCCAGGTCCACCTGCACAAATACGGCGACATAGAACAGGATGGCGGGAATCAGGGCGGCCAGGGCGATGGTGGCATAGGGAACGCCCAGCCGTTCGGCGATGATGAAGGCGGCAATGCCCATGACCGGGGGCATGATCTGCCCGCCGGAAGATGCCACCGCTTCCACCGCGCCGGCGAAGTTTTTCGGATAACCGGAACGGATCATGAGCGGAATCGTGATGGAACCGGTCAAAAAGACGTTGGACATCGGCGCGCCGGTCACCGTGCCGACCAGGCTGGAACCGACTACGGCCGCCTTCGCCGAACCGCCGCGGGTCAGACCGAACAGGAGGAGAGCAAGATTGGTCAGCGCGTCGCCTCCTCCGAACTTCAGCAGCACCTGGCCAAAGAAAATAAAGGCCAAACCGGTTGTCGCCGCCAGCACGAGCATATCCAGCATGCTGTTCGGATCGAGATAAAGGTAATTGATCAACCGGCCCCAGGTCAGCTCGGCGCCGGCAAACATGCCGGGCAGCAAGTACGAATAGGCTCCATACAGAATAAAAATCACAACAAGGGCAACGAGCACAAGACCGATGACCCTGCGGGCGGCTTCCGCGATCAGCACAATTGCCAGAGCCCCGAAAACTATCCGTTCCGTCGTCACCTGCCCCAGCGCCATGACCACCTTCGGGTAGTTGATTGTCAACCACAAGCCCGCCGGAAGCGACAACAGACAGAGCACATAATCGTACCAGGGAACGCGGTTGGAGGGGGCGCGCTTCGACGCGCCCACCGACAGAAAGGTGATCATCAGAACAAGGGTCAGGAAAATCCCGACCCACTGCTCGTTGTAAACCGTCATGCGCAAATAAATATGGACGTTCAGGATAAACAGGATGCCGAGGACAGCCACCGCCCACATCAGGGCCTTCTGGATATAACCCGGCACACCGCGCAGGTTGCGATATCGTGAAATCTCATCCCCAGTGGTTCCAGTGGTTGCAGTTGACAAGCGGGAGCACCTCCGTGCTGGATGACATTTTGGGACAATGGATCATAGGATGGCGCAAGTTCATGCGCGAGTGAATGCGCGAGATTTTGCGCTTATTATTGCGCGAGCAGGCTGTCCTGACGCTTTTGATGCTCATCCGTCCAGACGCCGATTTCTTTGAAGAAGCGGATCGCGCCGTCATGATACGGAACCGGAGCATTCAGGTCCAGCATCGTTGCGGCCTGGAATCCCCGCAGCCAGGGATGCACGTCGGCGATCTCCTTGTGGTGCTCATACATCGTTTTCAGCATCATGTATACCGCGTCTTCATTCGTATGGGTGGAAGCTGCCAGATAAATCCGGTAAGCATACACGACCGTGGGCTCATCCAGAATGCCGGTGCCAGCCGGAGCCACTTCCAGCGTTACGCCAGGCGCATATTCCTGGAGCAGGGACATCAGGTTTTCCGGCACTCCCTTGACGATATCTTCCGGTGTCAGGTTGCCAAAGGGAAGAACTTTCAGATTGACCGCCGTATCGACTTCCATCGTGCGGGGAGTGTCGGGCGAAGCCCCGTTGGTCGCATCCAGGACGCCGTTGAGCAGGTTGCTCAAACCGGTGTTGAACTCGGGCACAGGCACGGTGTTCACATCGTTATAGCTCAATCCGGCGGATGCCAGGGAAGCTTCCACCAGCACGCTCATCGAAACGTTGCCGCCATAATCGCTTCCGACCCGTTTGCCTTTCAGATCCTCCAGCGTGTTGATCCCGCTGTCTCCTTTGACGACAAGCCCGAGGTTGTAACTGGTGTTGCCGGCAAGCACGATGCGGAGGTTCTTCGCCGCATTCTCATAGCCGGGGCCGCCGGTGTACGCCCAGCCCGCATCCAGCGCCTGCAGCAGACCGAAATCGATATTGCCGGCTTCCATATCGCTCATCCAGGCGTTCGGGCCCGCCGTCGGCTGAACGATGCCGCGCATGCCCGATTTTTCCGTAATCAGCTTGGCGATCCCGGAGCCGACCGAGTGATAGGCGCCGCCGGTGGCATGGGTCGCAATCGTCACCGTCTTGGGCAAATTCAGTTCGGCTTTTTCGCTGCCGGCGCTCCCGGAACCGCCCGCTTGTCCGCCCGATGGACCGGAGGAACCGGAACTCGCCGAAGAGCCGCCTCCATTCGAACCGCCCGAGCCGCCGCCGCTGCCGCAGGCCGCAAGCGTCATGGCCACCAACATTGCCGCGATCAGGATCATGATCGTTTTCTTCATTTCTGTTACCCCTCCACTTTTTGTTGCGCATTCATAAACTCGATCATTGATGGAAACGCTTTAGTCTCTATTGACAGACACTAATATACTAAACTCCATAAATTAACACAATCGATATTTATTATAGGTTTTATCTGTAAAATAGATAAATAAGCGCATGTCCGCGTGACGTTGCTATCCGGCGTCAATCCTTCTGCCACACTGCGCGGTTGACCGCGTGCGCCGGCATCTTGCCGTTCAACGCATCCACGAGCTGCCTGGCCGCCAGATGGGCCATGCTCATTCTCGTTTTCACGCTGGCGCTCCCGATATGCGGCAGCGTCACCACGTTGGGCAGCGTGAGCAGCGGATGATTGAGCGGCACCGGTTCCTGCTCGAACACATCGAGACCCGCCGCCCAGATCTCGTTGTTTTTCAACGCCTCGTACAGCGCCGCTTCATCGACGATTCCGCCGCGGGCCACATTGATCAGCACAGCGGTGTTTTTCATCAGCCGCAGCTCCTCCCGGCCGATCAAATGGCGGGTTTCAGGTGTGAGCGGCGTCAGCAGCACGACAAAATCGGATTCCCTGAGCAGCGTCCGCTTGTCCGCATAAACCGCGCCAAGCTCTCTCTCCACCTCCGGCTTGCGGGAACGGTTGTGGTACAAAATGTTCATGTTGAATCCCCTGGCGCGGCGCGCCACCGCTTCCCCGATGCTGCCCATGCCGATGATGCCCAGCGTGGCGCCGTATACATCCATCCCTGTCAGCAGCAGGGGGGACCAGGTTTTCCACTTGCCGGAGCGCAAAAACTCGGACGATTCCGTAATTCTGCGGGCTGTGGCCATGAGCAGCGCAAAGGTCAGATCGGCCGTCGTCTCGGTCAGCACTCCCGGAGTATTGGCCACCAGCACGCCGCGGGATGTTGCCGCCTCCACATCGATGTTGTTGTAGCCGACGGCCATCGTGCTGATCACTTTCAACCGTTTGGCCCTGGCGATCAGGGAAGCGTCAATCCGGTCCGTCAAAAGGCAGTACAGCCCTTCGACCTCCTCCACCTGGCGCTCCAGTTCCTCATAGGGAACGGGAGTCTCTTCGGACTCCCACATGTCCATTTCACAGTGATCCCCAAGCCAGTTGATCACCTCATCGGGCAGCCTGCGTGTCACATAAATTTTCGGTTTTGCCTGCATCAGACTCTCCCCTCCCGTAGAACGCCGCCCGAACCTTCAGGCATGTCCCATGAATCAAGCCATCCAACGTTTCATGCGGCAATCCAGAAACCCGATTAAACTAAAATGTATACCGATTCTTCGTCGGTTTCAACCGGAAATCCGCGCAGCCTGGTTTTCGGATCCGCCAGATGTTCGCCCGTCTTCAGGTCAAACTCCCAACCGTGCCAGGGGCAGCGCACGATTTGATTTTCATAGCCGTACCTGTATTCGTACACGTTGGAAGGAAGCCTCGTGCCCGTCACCACGCCGTGGCAGATCGGCGCGGCAAAATGCGGACAAAAGTTCCGCCAGGCGTAAAACTCTCCGTTCACATGGAACAGGGCGACATCGTATTTTTCCACTTGCACCGACATTTTCCCGGAGGCAATCAGATCCGCCTTGCTCGCCACCCGGATTCGTCTCTTTTCACTCAACGGCTTCCCCTCCCGCCTTCTCCGCCTGTTCCTTCTTCGCCTGCTGTTCCTCCACCGTGGCGGTCAGACCGTACAGCTCCGCGGCGTTTTTGCCCAGAATTTTCGTGCGCATCTCCCGCGGAAACGCGGCAAACACCAGATTCGGATCGTCGAAGTCCCAATGCGGGTAGTCCGAGGAATACATGATGAAGTCGTCGCCGCCCATGATTTCAAACATCTGCACGAGATGCCGCGGGTTTTCCGGCTCCTCGATCGGCTGGGTTGTCAGCAGCACGTGCTGCCTGATATACTCCGACGGCAGCATTTTCAGCCATGGCACCGTATCCCTCAGCGCCTTGTAGTTTTTGTCCATCCTCCACATCAGATGCGGAAGCCAGCTGACCCCGCCTTCAATGGCGACGATCTTCAGGTTCGGGAATTTTTCAAACACGCCTTCGCAGACCATGCTGTTGATCTGGGCCATGAAATTGAGCGGCAGGATGTTGTGGTACTCAAAGTAGCGCGTCGGCCAGCCGGAAGGCGTCGGAGCGCCGTGAATGCTGCGGCCTTCCGAACCCGGGTGGATGGCCACGGGCAGGCCGTTGCGCTCGGCCGCCTCATAAATCGGATGGTACACCCGCTGTCCATACAACGTGCGGGAAGCGCTGGCCATGATGACCTGCACCATATCCGGATGGCCGGCCCACTTGTCGATTTCCCTGGCAGCGGTCTGGGGATCGGAGGCGTTGACCAGAATCGAACCCTTGAACTTCGGGCTCACTTTGAGCCAGGTGTCCGCCACCCATTCGTTGTAGGCGGCCGCCACCGCGCTGCCGTAGTCGACATCCGGATGGATGCACACGCCGAGGATCGGTGTGGAGCCGGTCAGGATGGCGTAGTCGATGTTGTATTTTTCAATGTGCTGCTCCAGCGCAAAGTGCGGATCGCTTCCCGCCGGCGAGCCGTCGGGCGGGACGGCGTCCTTGCGCCGCACTCCCACATGGCTGTAATAGCCGGAATAATCCACGCCCACCGCCAGCCATTCCTGATGCCAGGCCTTCGGCAAGTAAGGCAGCAGATCGCTGCGCTTCTTGTAATCGTTGTGGAAGTCGCAATCAATGATTTTCGGACCGCTGTACGTGGAAGCTGACATGCAAATCCCCTTTCTCCTCGAGTTGTTCAACATCCATTGTTTGCAAGCGGATTCATTGCTAGAATTATATTACGGGGTTATAAATTCATACAATAGATATTTTGTATACGATTTATCGATACAATATATAAATAGAACAAAGCTATCGGAACAAAGCCATTGGAACAAAGCGAAAGGGTTGGTTTGAATGGAACTGAACCAGCTGGAATACGTCGTCGCTCTGGAGAAATACATGAGTTTTTCCATTGCATCGGAGGAGATCAATATCTCGCAATCCAATTTGTCTTACCAGATCAAGAAACTGGAGGATGAACTGGGGGTCAGGATTTTCACGCGCACAACCCGGTCCGTGCAGCTCACCCCGGCCGGAGAAGAGTTTGTCGCCTTTGCCAGGCGCATGTTGAATGAAATCGACCAGATCAAGGCCCGCATGCTGGAGTACGGAAACCTGAAAAGAGGCAGCATCCGGGTCGGGGCCATTCCCATCATTACCCCTTTGGGCATCACGCCTGTCATCGCCAGGTTTCAACGAACCTATCCGGGAATCCATGTGCAGCTCATTGAGGAAAACAGCGATCTTTTGGTCAGGAGGATGATGAACCAGGAAATCGATGTCGCGTTCATCACCTCTCCGTTTGAATCGCAGCAGCAGTTCGATTTTTATCCGGTGATCAACGACCGCCTCGTGCTGATTGTGTCCCCGGATAATCCCCTGGCCAAACGAAGGAAGGTGAAGCTGGCGGAACTGGCCAATGAAAAATTTCTCATGATCAAGCAGAGCTCCGCCCTGCGCGACGAGCTGATTCAAGCGTGCATCAAGGAAGGGTTCCGGCCGAACATCATTTTTGAAAGCACCCACTCCGAAACGCTCACGGGACTTGTGGAGGAAGGGATCGGCGTGGCATTCTTCGCCGAACGGGCGGCGAGGTACATCGCGAAGTCCGCCCGTATCAAAATCGTGAACCTGGACACGAACATAAGGCGTGTTACGGGGCTTGCCGTAGCCCACCATAACACGCCTCTGTCCACCAATGCCTTTGTCCGGTTTGTGCTGGAGCAGTTTCAGCCCGGATAATTGGCGACTTCCACCAGATTTCCGTCCGGATCGCGGAAGTAAACGGATTCCATCATTCCGAGGGCTCCGCTGCGCTGCACCGGGCCGAGTTCAATGTCCACGCCGTGTTCCTTCAGCTCGCGCACCACTTCGGCGATGGGCGTTTCCGCAATGAGGCAGAAATCGCCCGAGCCCGGGGTCGGACGCCCGGCCAGCGGGTTGATGTCCGTTCCAACTTGATGCAGATTGATCTGCTGGCTGCCGAAGGTCAGGCCGATGCGGGATTGATTGGGGCCAAAGGTTTTCACCTTCATGCCCAGCACCCGCGTGTAAAACTCCACCGTTCTGTCGATATCTTGCACGGTCAGCACGATGTGGTCCAGATTGGCAATCTTCATTCCGCTTCCTCCTGCAGAAAGTTTTTTGCCAATCAATATAGACCATTTCCTGTCCGTTGGTCAAGCCGGACAGGATGTTCTGGAGCATAACGGGTCAAAATGATTCCGGGTTTTTCAGCCCATCCGCACGATCAGAACGATCAGAAATTCGTTTTGTCCGGATCGGCCGCGTAGCCGACGACGCCCTTCAGGTCCGCGATGAGCTGCACGTCCTCGGGCGACAGCTCGAAATCGAACACTTCCGTGTTTTCCCTGATGCGGGCGGGAGTGACCGACTTTGGCAGCGGCAGGTATCCGCGCTGCAAGCTCCAGCGGATGCAGATTTGCGCCACCGATTTTCCGTATTTCTCCGCGAGCTTTTGCATTTCCGGCACCTCAAAAATCTTGCCGACTCCCAGCGGGCTGTACGCTTCCAGCACCATCCCCCGGGCGCGGCAGTATTCGACCACCTCGTCCTGTGTATCCCCGGGGCAAAGCCGGATCTGGTTCACCATCGGGGCGATGCGGGCGGTTTTCATCAATGCCTCGATATGATGAAGGCGAAAATTGCTGATGCCGATGCTGCGGATGCGACCCGCGCCGTACAGCTCTTCGAGCGCCTTCCACGTTTCGGCATTCGCTTCCTGCCAACGGTCGCGAAACTTGACCGGGTTCGGCCAATGGATCAGAAACAGATCGATGTACTCCGTACCGAGCCTGCTCAGCGTCTGCTCCACGGCTTCGATGGTCTCCCGGTATCCGCGCACGCTGTTGGCCAGCTTGGAGGTGATGAAAATGTCGCCCCGGTCAATGCCGCTTTGTTTCACCGCGATTCCGACACTCTCCTCGTTGCCGTACATTTGCGCTGTGTCAATATGGCGATAGCCCGCCTCCAGCGCGCTGAGCACCGAGGAAACCGCCACATCTCCATGGGGCGTCTGCCAGGTGCCAAAGCCGATGCATGGAATTTCCACCCCGTTGGACAGCCTGTAGCAATCGGTCAATGATTTCATGTTCATTTCGTCGCCTCCGTTTGGATTTGATTGTTCAATGATCCCTACAGACCATTCTACCAAACGGAAGCGCATTTGTTGTGAACAATCGCGAGATTGCCCTCATGGCTACATCGAGGTGTCTTCCGTGGCCTGTGACCCGAACAGCTGCCGGCCGGCCGGAACAGCTTTCATCCAGCTTACATCCAGCTTTCATCCAGCATATATCGGCCGTTTCTTTCCTCCTCCGTACGCGGTGGTCGGGCAAGGCGGAACACGCAGCAGCCGCGCCGGAGAGTTGTTTGCGCTGAACGGCCAGAAAAAATGAAGGCGATGATGGGGCTTGATGCCCTGTCATCGCCTTCACAGGTTTCATTTTGCGGATCAATCGTCCAGACGGATGATGGTCAGGGAGGCGCCCAAACCTTCCTGAAGTGTGACAATTCCGAGGAACCCGAACAGCTCCAGGGAGACGGTGTCTCCGGCAGCCAGCGTCACAATTCCATCCCCATGGAAGTTGGACACGGCCAAGGCCGGACTTATGGTCAGCTGATCAACCTGACCGCCGTTCACCGTAACCCGTGCCCCCAACAGCACCCCCGCGGTAATGTTGATGTTGAAGCTGATATAGTAGATGCCTGTCTCGGTGATGGTGAACTCTGTGTTAATAACGTTAACCGTAATGTTGTTCAGTTGCTGTTCATCAGGCAGCGGAATCGAAGTACCGTCCAGGATGACCGAAATCGCCGGCTCCGATGTGTTGGCAGCATAGGCGTAGGTTTCGGTAAAGGTGATGCCCGTCGGTCCGGTCGACCCAGTCGGACCCGTTGCACCTGTCGGTCCCGTTGCGCCTGTCGGACCTGTCGGGCCTGTCGCTCCGGTCGGGCCTGTCGGACCTGTCGCTCCGGTCGGGCCTGTCGCTCCGGTCGGACCTGTCGCGCCAGTAGGACCGGTTGCTCCGGTCGGACCGGTTGCTCCAGTCGGACCCGTCGCTCCAGTCGGACCTGTCGCGCCCGTCGGACCCGTCGCTCCGGTCGGACCTGTCGCTCCGGTCGGGCCGGTTGCGCCTGTCGGTCCAGTTGCGCCGGTCGGACCTGTCGCTCCTGTGGGGCCGGTTGCTCCGGTCGGACCGGTTGCTCCCGTCGGACCTGTCGCTCCGGTCGGGCCAGTTGCGCCCGTCGGACCTGTCGCGCCAGTCGGACCTGTCGGGCCTGTCGCTCCGGTAGGGCCGGTTGCTCCCGTCGGACCTGTCGCTCCGGTCGGGCCAGTTGCGCCCGTCGGACCTGTCGCTCCGGTCGGGCCAGTTGCGCCCGTCGGACCTATCGCGCCAGTCGGACCAGTTGCGCCAGTAGGACCGGTTGCTCCGGTCGGACCCGTTGCGCCAGTAGGACCTGTCGGGCCTGTCGGACCTGTCGCTCCGGTCGGGCCTGTCGCTCCGGTCGGACCTGTCGCTCCGGTCGGGCCGGTTGCTCCGGTCGGACCTGTCGCACCAGTCGGTCCAGTTGCTCCTGTCGGACCTGTCGCTCCGGTCGGGCCGGTTGCACCTGTCGGTCCCGTTGCACCTGTCGGACCTGTCGCTCCGGTCGGGCCTGTCGCGCCGGTCGGACCTGTCGCGCCAGTAGGACCGGTTGCACCTGTCGGACCTGTCGCGCCAGTAGGTCCAGTTGCACCTGTCGGTCCCGTTGCACCTGTCGGACCGGTTGCTCCTGTGGGGCCGGTTGCTCCGGTCGGACCTGTCGCGCCAGTAGGACCGGTTGCGCCGGTCGGACCCGTTGCACCTGTCGGTCCCGTTGCACCTGTCGGACCCGTTGCACCTGTCGGACCGGTTGCTCCTGTGGGGCCGGTTGCTCCGGTCGGACCTGTCGCTCCGGTCGGGCCGGTTGCTCCGGTCGGACCTGTCGCGCCGGTCGGACCGGTTGCGCCCGTCGGACCCGTCGCTCCAGTCGGACCTGTCGCTCCGGTCGGGCCAGTTGCGCCTGTCGGACCCGTTGCACCTGTCGGACCGGTTGCGCCCGCTCCAGTCGGACCTGTCGCTCCGGTCGGGCCAGTTGCGCCTGTCGGTCCAGTTGCGCCGGTCGGACCTGTCGCTCCTGTGGGGCCGGTTGCTCCCGTCGGACCTGTCGCTCCGGTCGGGCCAGTTGCGCCAGTCGGTCCAGTTGCGCCAGTAGGACCGGTTGCTCCCGTCGGGCCTGTCGCTCCGGTCGGACCGGTTGCTCCCGTCGGGCCTGTCGCTCCGGTCGGGCCTGTCGCTCCGGTCGGGCCTGTCGCTCCGGTCGGGCCAGTTGCGCCAGTCGGTCCAGTTGCGCCAGTAGGACCGGTTGCTCCCGTCGGACCGGTTGCTCCTGTCGGACCCGTTGCGCCGGTCGGGCCGGTTGCTCCCGTCGGACCGGTTGCTCCTGTCGGACCTGTCGCGCCTGTCGGACCTGTCGCTCCGGTCGGACCCGTTGCGCCGGTCGGACCCGTTGCACCTGTCGGTCCCGTTGCACCTGTCGGACCGGTTGCTCCTGTGGGGCCGGTTGCTCCGGTCGGACCTGTCGCTCCGGTCGGGCCGGTCGCGCCAGTCGGGCCGGTTGCTCCCGTCGGACCGGTCGGTCCCGTCGGGCCAAGCGCGCCGCCTCCAGGTGCGGCCAGAAGCGCCACGTCATCCAACAGCACGTCCGAACTGAAGTCGCGCGGCAGCTTGTTGATCAGCACGTACACGTAAGCGGCGTTGGCCGGCGCGGGTCCTGCGGTCTTGTAGAACTCCGTCCAGTCTTCCTGGCCAACATCCGGCAGCCTGCCGTCATCGATGATGCCCATGAGCTGATATTCGATAAAGTTGAAGGCAGCATCATAGTACTCGATGCTCAGGCTGACCGCCGGGCTCGGTCCCGGACCAAGGCGGGCCAGGGACACAACCAGCTCGAAGTTTTCTCCGGGGCTGACCGGCGCGAACTGGTACACATAGGAATTGACCGGTCCGCCGGGCATGCGCACGCTGAAGTACCCGAGATGGCTGTAATCACGCGTGACCGTCGCATTGTGCGCAACCCAGCCGGTGAAGTCGCCCGTCTCGAATCCGCCGTTTACGATGCGGTTGTCGATCGTCACCCGTTTCACCCCTTCATGTCAAGAGTGTTCCCTGTCCGTCAAAGGTCAGGGAACCTTCTATACCCTATGAGGGTCAAACACAACTTGTCCGGGCAGATGAATCGGGAAAAACGCTCATTTTTCCGCTTCCTGAATGTTTTCCTCCCGGCTGCCTGCCTCCTGTCCGATTCCCAGCTTCTTCTCCAGCAGCGCCTTGTTGTGCAGGACGTGCGGATCCTGCGGCCGGTACTTCCTCGCCTGTTCGTTGTGATAGTAAGACTTGGCGAAATCCCCGATCTGGTAATAGCACACGCACAGTTGCAAATGCGGGTACCACGTGTAATAGGCGGGATAGTCAAAGCTCCACTGCCCGGGATCCGGCTCGTGATTCACCGCCGCCTTGTACCACCAGATCGCCGTGTGAAACTGTTTTTTCCGGTAAAAATGATACCCGAGCCTGGACAGCGCCTCTGGCTTTGGCTTGCCGAACCGGAAGCTCAAAAGCAGCGCCTGGAGCTCGTTTTCCGAATCGTCCAGAAAACGGTAGCAATCGGCCATGTAGATGCAGGCGAAGATTTTGTCCTCCACCCACCCCTCCTTCATCGAAATGTTCTTCATGTAGCTTTCGATCGCTTCCTTGTACAGCTTGTTTTCCCGCAGCTCGTTTCCGTAGTAGAAATAGTCCCGTGGCGTGAAGGGGTCTCCCCTCTCGATTTTTTTGCGGTAAATTTCCAGGTTTCTTCCGACGGAATGCCTGATCTTCTTGTGCGTCACGGCGATATCCGAATTGATGATGTTTCCGAACACCTGCAGGTATTGATGGCAGTCGCCCACCCAGCGAAAGTTGCGCGACCGCTTGACGAGCCTGTTGCGGCGGTAGCGCAGGGTCACGTTGCCGAACTCATCGACTCCGGCATTGTAGTACATCGAGACGGAATCGACGCTCGGATCGAGCGTTTCCTTCAACTGGCGAAGCTTCTGCCGGTCCTCCTCCAGAATGACGTCGTCGGCGTCCAGATACAGGATGTAATCCTTCGTCGCGTATTTGAACGACTCGTTCCGCGCTTCCGCGAAATTGCCCGTCCACGGAAAGAAAAACACCCGATCCGTGTACCTTCTGGCTATCTCCACGGTATTGTCGGTCGAGCCGGTATCGACAATGTTGATTTCATCGACGAGATCATGGACGGAATCGAGACACCTGGCCAGCACAGCCTCCTCATTTTTCACGATCATGCACAGGCTGATGGTGATCAATCGAGCTCACCCTCCCACAAAAAAATCGAACCGACATCTGTTCCGCCCATCCTTCAGGCGGCAGTCCTGCAAAACCGGCAGGCTTCCCGATCCGGACGCCCAAGCGGAACCTGTGTTTTCGCGTTCTATAGAGCATACGTGCATGTCTTGTGGACGGCAACGGCGCGAGTGGAGCCCCGGGCATGTTTCGTTGAATTGCGGTTCCGTTTTGTGTACACTGCATTCAAACGGCTCGCGGAAAGCGTGCAACGGTGAGGAGGCGCATGCCGATGAAAGAAAACCGGTTCAATGCCGAAGTGACAGCATATCTGGATCGATTAAACCATCCCTTGCGGGACCTCATTGAGGCCCTGCGGCAAATCATATCAAGCGCGCATTCGGAATTGTCGGAAGGCATCAAATGGAACGCGCCGAGCTACAGCCTGAATCACCAGGATCGGATCACGCTGAAACTGTTTCCCCACAAACAGGTTCAGGTCATTTTTCACCGCGGCGCAAAGACGAAGGAACAGCCGGCGGAGAGATTGATCAAGGATGACCACGGGCTTTTGGCCTGGAAAGAAAACGATCGGGCGGTTGCGACCACAAGCCGTTCATCTCCCCGCCGCCCGAAAAGGAGACAGGAGCCGATGACACCTGTCATCCCGTTTTGATGACACTTCTCCATGTTGCCTGCGCTCCTTCCCTGCTATGATTTGGACAGAAGCAAGAACAAGTGGAAAACACGAACTGCGGAAAGAAAAAAACACGCAAATGAGGTGAGCGACAATGAAAGAAATCAAATGGGGCAGCCCCCTGAGCCTGGCCTGCCTCGGAGTGTTCCTGGGAGGACTGGGAGTGTTTTTTGACGCCATCTGGACCAATTTCCTGAGGTAAAAAAGTCATTTTCACATCACAGGAGACAGTCTCAATGTACGTGGAAGTGTTTTTGGTGGGGCTTCTGGGAGCGATCTCTCCCGGTCCCGATTTTGTGGTCGTCATGAAAAACAGCCTGGGGGCGGGAAGAAAGCACGGAATCGCCACCGCGCTCGGAATCGCCTGCGCCCTCGTGGCCCACGTCGCCTATACGGTACTCGGTTTTTCCCTCCTTCTTCAGCAATCACCCGGACTGTACAATGCCGTGCGGTTCGCGGGCGCCGTTTACTTGCTGTGGCTCGGATGGAACGCGATCCGGTCAAGGGCCCGAACCGATGAAACGGGATCCGGGTCCCCAGACCAGGCGCTGCCGTCGGACCGCTCCACGCTGCAGGCGTTCCGCGAAGGTTTTTTGTGCAATCTGTTGAATCCGAAGGCGGCGCTGTTTTTTCTCGGCATTTTTTCGCAATTCATCGGACCCGGCACGGCCCCTTGGGTGCGCTGGATCTACGGAGGCGAAATCATCCTGGCGGTGGGTCTGTGGTTCACCTTTCTCGCCGCATTCATTTCCAACAAAACTTTCCGGGCTTTTTACCGCCGGCACATGCACTGGTTCGACCGCGTCCTTGGCGCGGCGCTCATCGTCCTGGCGGCCATCATCGGATACGAGATCGTGGCACAATTCATCCCGATGTCATGACACTCTTCCCTGATGCCGCCGCCCGCTCCCTGGCATGATACAAACAGAACGGGAACACACTGACGGAAAGAAAGACAAAAAACGGTCATGCAAATACATATTGCAAATGAACGAGGTGAACAAACATGAAGGAAATCAAATGGGGAAGCCCGCTGAGCCTGGCATGCCTCGGGGTGTTTCTGGGCGGCCTGGGAGTGTTTTTTGACGCCATCTGGACCCATTTTCTCGGATAAAACATTTCGGCCGAAACATTCATTCAGGTGGCCGACTTACAAAGCCTTAACGAATGATTGCAAATATGAAAAAATAATTGCCATATTGCAATTACCGCTTGGTATTGTTCCGCCATTTGCAACGCGCGAACATTCCGAGGTCCCCTTTGCGGGGGCCTCCTTTTCTTTTTCCGGCGGAATTGACAAAAGGTTCTTCCTCATTTATATTGGCTGTACCATATTGGGGATGGAGTGAAGCGCATGAACATCACCCTGACGGCGTCGGCATTGGAGGCCATCCGCAAACTGGCGGCCGGTGACGGAGACGGCCAACAGCGGGCCATCTATGTGTATCTGGCGGGAATCGGTTGCGGGGGAGGCGGCAAGGCGAGCTTTTCCCTCATGCCGGTGGACCGCCCGGCCAGCGAACACAGGACGACGGTGGAGGGAATCCCGTTTGAGTACGACCGCCTGATCCTGTTTCATACCGACAGTCTTCTCATCGACTATCCCTATGCGGACGCGGGCAAGGACATCCAGCCGGAATATTTTCTCATTCAACCGGCAGGACAAAAGGATGGATCGGATACTTGAACAGGCCCAAGCATCCATCGGCTCGCACAGACCGCCCTGCTCATCCGGCGCCGCCTGCCCCGTCCGGCCGGGCGGAACGCTTCCGGCTGCTCGCCTCGATCCTCCGCTGCCCGATCTGCCATCAGGGCATGGGGCTGATCGAATCCGGCAGCCTGTTCTGCCCGAACCGGCATACATACGATATCACGAGACATGGCTACGTCAACCTGCTGACCCGGCCTCCCAAAAACAGCCTGTACAGCCGGGAACTGTTCGAAGCGCGGCAGAGGATCATCCTGAACACCGCTCTGTACATCTTCAGGAATTGCGCAGCGCCCTGTTTGCCGACGAAGAAAAAAGAACCTATCAAAATGACCGGACGGTGGCGCTGTTCCGGCAGCAGTTCCGTTTGCTGGAACACAGCGGGGTGCGAAACGCCGTCTTGCTGAACCGGTCGGAATTGGGCGATCTGGCGCGGATGACCCCCCTCGCCTGGTCCGCCGGCCGGGATCGGCTGGAACAGTTTCTTGATCGGGATTCGCTGGAAATCACCGTCGACCTTGAGGTGCTGATCGGCAGGACGGAAGGCTGAACATGAAAAACCAATGAAGGAATCGGAGGATGGTTCGGAAATGAGGGTGATCATGTCCCATGTCAATGCGGATTTCGACGCATTGGCGTCCATCATTGCGGCTAGAAAACTGTATCCGGACGCGGTTGCGGCCATCTCCGACAAACAGTCCGCGGCTGTGAAAAGGTTTATGGCCATTTACCGGGACAAGCTCGATCTTGCGGCCAGCGACCGGATCGACTGGGAGAAGGTGCGGGAACTCATCCTTGTGGACGTCGCCTCCCTCGCCAGAATCGGTGAATTGCCGGACTCTTTCTCCCGCGGCCGGCTGCGCGTCACGGTCATCGATCATCACCCGCCCCAGGAGGGCAATGTCCGGGCCGACGAGGAAACGATCGAGCAGGTGGGCGCCGCCGTCACCCTTCTGGTCGAGCGGATCCGGGAACGATCCCTTCCGGTCACGCCCTTTGAGGCTACGCTGTTCGGCCTGGGCATCTATTCGGACACGGGCTCGTTCAGCTATTCCACCACGACCCACCGGGATCTGGAGGCGGCGGGCTTCCTGCTCAGAAACGGGATGAATCTGGAAATCATCCAACGGTTTACGGGGGAAGCGCTGCAGGAACAGCAGCAGGCCATCCTCAACTCCCTGCTGCTCAATGTCCGGGAATTTGCCCTGGACGGACTCCGGATCATCGTCAGCACCCACCGGCAGCCCAAATACGAAGGCGGACTGGCGGCCATCACTTCAAAGTTGAAAGAAACCCTCGGAGCGGATGCGGCCATCGCCATCGTGGAAATGCAGAAACGCGTCTATCTCGTCTGCCGCGCCGGTTCCAAACGCATCCATTTCCAGCCGCTCCTGGCCGAATGGGGCGGAGGCGGGCATGCCCAGGCGGGGTCCGCCAATATCAGGAACGCTTCCCTGGAACAGGTTTTCGAGCGTGTGTGCTCCAGCCTGCATCGGATCGTCAGCCCGGCGGTCACCGCCCGTCTGATGATGTCCGCTCCGGTCAAAACAATCCCGCCCCACATGACCATAGAGGAAGCGGCCGGCCATATGTACCGCTACGGGCATACCGGTTTCCCGGTGGAGGCGGACGGAAGACTGGTCGGCATCATCTCCCGCCGTGACGTGGACAAGGCGAACCATCACGGTCTGGGCCATGCCCCGGTCAAGGCCTTCATGAGCACCAATGTGGTCACGATTGCGCCGGACACATCGCTGGAGGAAATCCAGAACATCATGATCCGGCACAACATCGGCCGGCTGCCGGTGCTGGAGGACGGCCGGATCATCGGCATCGTGTCGCGCACCAACGTCATTGAAATGCTGCACAACGAATCGGAAAGGGAACGGCTGCTGCAGGCGGCTGAGACGGAGGGAGAAGGAGGATCCGATCCGGAGGCGAATGGCGGGAAACTCGCGGCCGGCTCCTCCGCTGCCGCCGAAAACCTCGCCCCGATGCTGGAAAGACAGCTGTCCGCACCGCTTTATTCCCTGTTGAAGGAGATCGGCGGCGCCGCAAGCAGAACCGGCGCTCCCGTCTATCTGATCGGGGGCATCGTCCGCGATCTGTTGCTGGAGCTTCCCAATGAAGATGTCGATCTTGTGGTGGAAGGGGACGGCATCGCCTTTGCCCGCGCGCTGGCGGACAGCATGGGCGGGGAAGTGACGGTCCATGACGAGTTCGGCACGGCGACCTGGGATCATCCGTCCGGCTTGAGAATCGATATCGTCACCTCGAGAAATGAGTATTACGACCATCCCGCGGCGCTTCCGCAGGTGGAATTCTCCAATCTGAGAGAAGATCTTTCAAGGCGCGACTTCACCATCAATGCCATGGCGATCTGTCTGAACGTCGAGCGGTTCGGCCAGCTCATGGACCCGTTTTTCGGCCGGGAGGATCTCCGCCAGCGGACTGTGCGCGTGCTGCACAATCTCAGCTTTGTGGAAGACCCGACCCGGATCCTTCGCGCCGTCCGGTTTGAGCTGCGCTTTGATTTCCGAATGGATCCCCAGACGGAACAGCTTGCTCTTGCCTCCCGCGACCAGTTGGCTGCACTGTCGGCGGCGCGGATCAACCATGAACTGGAGAAGCTGTTTGCCGAGGTTTCCCCCGCCCGGGCGATCCGGCGACTGGAGGAACTCCGTTTCTGGAGCGGCATCGGCGTGGCCGAAGGAGACCGCACGCCATGCATCGTCCATGCGGAACAGCTGGAGAAGTTGTTCGCGGAACGGGAACTTGCGGAACGGGAACTTGCGGAACGCGAATCAGCCGAACGGGAATCCGCCGGCGCAAGCGAGAGGCCGGGCTGGTTTCCCTATTTTCTGACGCCGTTTGTTTATGCGGGTCAGCTGGATGAGGCGAGACGCTTTGCCCTGGCCAGAAAGGACATGAAGCTGCTGAAGGAAGTGGCGGAAATGGGCGAGCTCATGAAAGCGGAGCAGTGGGAGGCGGCGCGGACCATCGGCGAGCTGCATGTGCTGTGCAAACGATTTTCCGCGGAAACGCTGCTGTTTGCCGCCGCCGGATTGCCGGCGAAGCGAAGGGAGCTGCTGGGAGCATACGTCCGGCGCCGCGGCTCCATCCCCGCGTACTTGACCGGCGAAGATCTGATCCGGCAGGGACTCGCTCCCGGCCCTTCCTTTGCCGCGATTCTCCTGCAGCTGGAAGCCGCCGTTCTGAATGACCGGATCCGCTCCAGGGAGCAGGCGCTCGAATGGCTGCGTTCCGCCGCCGGCGCCGAACATGGATGACTTCGAATAGCCACAGGCCCGTCCGTAAAACCGGACGGGCCTGTTCCGCTACAACAGCAATGCGCGTATGGCAAACCAGATCACAGGGATCAACAGCGACGGCAGCATGTTGACGGTTTTGAAATCTCTCACGCCCAGAATGGACAAGCCCGAAGCGAGAATGAGCACACCGCCCACGATGGATACCTCCGCCATGAGAGAAGGAGTGAGGTACGGCTCAATCCATTGGGCGCTCAGATAAATGCTCCCCTGCCACGCAAACAGCACCGCGGCGGAAAAGATGATGCCGATGCCGTAGGTGGCGGCGAGCACCATGGATGTGACCAGATCCAGCGTCGCGTTCGTGAGCAGATAGGTGTGATTGTTGTACAGCGCGCTTTCAATCGGCCCCAGGATCGACAGGGTGCCCACGCAAAACAGCAGAATCGCGGTGGACAGCCCCTTTCCCAGCTCGGAATGGCCAAAACGTCCGACAAACCGGTTGAAACGGCCCTCCAGATCAAGCATGTAGCCAATCAGGCTTCCGATCGCGAGGCTCAGGATAAACAGCACCGGGTAGGTGCTTTTCGGCATATTGGACACAACCGCGTTGGCGCCCAGAACGACGGCGGCCAATCCCATGGCGTTGAACAGGGCCGTCTGGTATTCCTCTTTGATTCCCTTTTTGAGAATCGTTCCCGCCACTGTGCCAACGATGATTGCGCCTGTATTGATGATGGTTCCGATCATGATTGCACCTCGATCTTCAATCTAGCACATCCGCATCCATTCGTCCAGTGGACGATCCCGTCCACTCCGTTTTCCATCACATGCCGGTACATGCCGATGATTCCGTTCGGTTGATTCCGTGAAGTGTATTTTTGCATCAGATTTTGGAACTTTGACCCGGAAACGAAGGACGTAATGCATAAATACATCAAATGGAGCCGTTCATCCGGTCCTCCGGCCGTACGAAATGCAAAAGTGCACTACATTTGGGATTTCAAGGCTTTTTCCGCAAAATGTGGTGCATTTTTACATCACATCGGTCCTCCAAACCATGGATCCTCAAAAAATGAACCGGGCCGGGAGCGCTATGCTCCAGGCCCGGATCTTGCCGGTCAGCGGCCGAATGCCGACCGCGGCAAATTCATCCCGATGATCTTATCTTTTCGGAGGCTCAGGCGGCATGGTGACCTGCGGAATCACGTGCAGAACTTCCTGCATGATCATGCCGTTTTCCTTCACGTTCTTGCCGATGTAGAAGTCCTGAATCGGGTTGTTCGTTCTATCGTCCATCTTGATGACGCCTCGCGGGCTTTCATACGTCATGCCCTTGATGACCTTGACCAGATCTTCCGTTTCAACGCTTCCGGCCTGTTCCACAGCCGTCTTGATAATGGTGCCGACGTCGTATCCTTCCACGCTGAACACGCTGGGCAGCTCATTGTATTTCTTTTGGTAAGATTCCACAAACTTCTTGTTCAGATCATGCTGCAGTTTCGTGGAGTAGTTCAGCACGGAATAGACGTCGAGGGAAGCGTCTCCGGCCGGGTCGGTGACGAGCGAGTTGCCGAACTCATGCCATGCGGCCAGCGGGAATTTGTCCTTCAGGCCGAATTCCTGATATTGCTGCAGGAACCGGATGGCGTCCGTTCCCGGAAGCACGGCGTACACGAAATCCGGATTCGCTTGCGGGATTTTCGTCAAATACGCGCCGAAGTCGTTCGTTCCAAGATCCGGCGCGGCTTCGCCGACAATTTCCCCGCCTGCTTCGGTGAAGGAATCCCTGAAGGCTCCGATCGCTTCCTGTCCGGCGGCGTAGTTGACGTACACGATGTATGCGCGCTTGCCGAGATTGTTGGCCAGCCATTCACCGCCCGCAGCTCCGGACTGCCAGTTGGACATGAACACGCGATGCACGTAGTCGCTCTTCAGATCCCAGGATGCCCGGTCCCCTGCGGCGTTGGCCACGATGAGCAGCTCCTTGTCCGCATCCACCTGGTCACGCAGGGCGTACAGGACGTTGCTGGGAATCGGGCCGACGAAGATGTCCGCCTTATAGCTGTCCTTCAACTGGTGGTATTTGCGCAGCGCAGTTTGAGGATCCGCTTCGTCATCCTCGTACTGCACTTCCACTTTTCGGCCCGCGATGGTATAGTCATGCTCTTCCAGGAACAGATCCAGACCGTTGCGGATGTCTTCGGCCAGCGGCGCGAAGGAGCCGGTGAAGGAGAGGATGACGCCCAGTTTCAGGGTGCCTTGCGGCTGTGCCGATCCGCCGCCGGATCCTCCGCTGGAGGAACCTCCACCGGAACCGCCGCTGGAGGAACCGCCGCCGGATCCTCCGCCGGAGCTGCTGCCTCCGCTGCCGGAAGAGCCGCCTCCGGAACTGGAGCTGCCGCCTCCGCCGCCGCAGCCTACGGCCACAAGCATGACGGCCAGGAGCAGAACGGCCAGTTTCCAAATCGCCTTTGAAAACGTTCTTTTCGTCATGATCGATAATACCCCCATTCTGTATTGTGGATAAACCGATGACTCACTTGACCCCCAGATGGATGAAAGCTTGCTCCGTCGCGCTCTCCGGTAAACCACCCCCTTCAAAAGGCAGCTGGTTCCACGACTCGCCCTTCAAACCCGCAGGTTCCGCTACACGCCCAGATACTGGTGCTGCACCTCGTGGTTCTCCAGCAGTTCCTGCGGGCTTCCTTTCCAGACGATCTGGCCCTTGTTCATGACCATCACTTCGTCGGCCACATCGCACGCCAGGTAAAAGTTCTGCTCCACGAGAAGGATGGACAGCCCGGTTTCCTTCAGCTGGCGGATGATGTCCCCCACCTGCTCGATGATGACAGGCGCGAGGCCCTCCGACGGCTCATCCATCATGAGAAAATCCGGGTTCGTCATGAGCGCCCGGCCGATCGCCAGCATCTGCTGCTGGCCGCCCGAAAGCTGGTTGCCCATGTTGTGTTCCCGCTCCTTCAGGATCGGGAACAGTTCATACACCGCATCCAGCGTCCATGCATGGCGCCCTTCGGCGCGAGATCTGGGCGGGCGATGCGGCATGGTGAGATTTTCCCGGATCGTCAGCGACGGGAAGATGCGGCGGCCCTGCGGCACCAGGCCGATCCCCAGGCTGGCGATGCGGTAGGATGGCATGCCGGATATCGTCTTTCCGGCGTAATCAATCCTGCCCCGGCGAGGCGGCACGAGACCGGCGATGGAATGGATCGTCGTCGTTTTGCCCGCCCCGTTTCTGCCGAGGAGCGCCACGCATTTCCCCTTTTCCACGGTGAAGGACACGCCCTGCAAAATGTAGCTGTTGCCGTAATACGTATGGATGTCGTTAACGGTGAGCATGTGCGACGGCCCCTCCTCCGAAATAGATTTCCTTGACCTTCTCGTCTCCCTTGACCGTTTCCGGAGGGCCGGACATGAACACCTCTCCGTGATGCAGCACCGTGATCCGGTCGGCGATGGCAAACACAACCTCCATGTCGTGCTCGATCACCAGCAGGCTGATCGAACGGGGAAGCGACTGGATGAGCCTTGTCGTTTGCGCCGTTTCCGCCGGAGACATGCCGGAGGTCGGTTCATCCAGCATGAGAATTTCCGGTCCGGATGCGAGCGCCAACAGGATTTCCAGAAGCCTCTGCTCGCCATAGGACAGTTCGTTGACCACGCGCTTCCTGCGCTCCCACAAATCCCATTCCTTCAGCAGCCGCTCCGCTTCGTCAAGAATATCCCGATAGGATGTGAGCGGCCTGAACCACCTGTAGCGATACGGTTTGACGGCGGTGACCGCCAGGTGGACGTTTTCCTCCACAGTCAGGGGACCAAACAGGTTATTTTTCTGGAACGTGCGGGCCATGCCAAGAGGAACCCGGGTATTGGGGGGAAGCTTGGTGACATCCTTCCCCTTGATCTCCACCCGCCCTTCATTGATCGGAAGGACGCCGTTGATGCAGTTGAACAGCGTCGTTTTGCCCGCGCCGTTCGGACCGATGATCACATGTCTTTCTCCGGGCTTCAGATCCAGGCTGACGTTTTTCAGCACCTGCAGTCCCTTGAAAGACTTGCTCACTCCTTCGACTTTCAGCAAGCTCATTCGCCGGATCCCTCCTTGCTGACGCCCGATTGCACCGTGGGTGTTGTCTCCGTTGCCGATTCCTTCCGGTCTGCTCCGGTCAGTTTGCGCCACAGCAGGTTCAGCACATCGGCCACGCCGCCGCGTCTGGTCAGCACCAGGGCGATGAACAGAACCCCCATGATGATCGGCCAGCGCTCCGTGTACGTGCTGATGTAGTTCTGCAGGACGACGAAGATGGCCGCGCCGATCGGCGGACCGTACAGGAACGAGGCTCCGCCGATGATCGCCATGATCAGCGCTTCCCCGGATTTGTGCCATGCCAGCGATTCAGGGCTGACGAAATGATTGAAGTAGGCGTACAGGGCGCCCGCGAACCCCGCCATCGCGCCGGAAATCGTGTAGGCGATCAGCTTGTAGTTCCTCGTCTTGTAACCGAGCGCCTTCATCCGGTCCTCGTTTTCCTTGACGCCGATCGTCGCTTTGCCCGCCGGCGAGTGGATGTACCGGTGCAGCAGGAAATAGCAGATCAGGAAACAGATCAGCATGAAATAATACATCGGATATGTTCCGCGAATCGCGCCGAAGCCGAGATCCAGCGAAGCGTTGACGGAAAGGCCGTCCGCTCCGCCGAGCGATCTCGTCTGGTGGAAGATGGCGTACAGCACCTGGCTGAACGCCATGGTGATCATGAGAAAATAGGCGCCCGACGTCTTGACGAACAAATATCCGGTGATAAACGCCATCAGCGCCGCGACGAGGACGGCGGCCAGGATGAGAAAATAGGTGTTGGTCGATACATGCTTGGACAGCAGGGCGACCGTATAGGCGCTCAGGCCGAAAAACGCTGCGTGACCGAGCGACACAAGACCGGCGAACCCGATGATGAAACCGAGGCTGAGCACGAAAATCGACATGACGTAAATTTCCGTTGTCAGCCGCATGCCGTAGTTCGAAAGCACAAGAGGCAACGCAAACAGGATCAGTACCACGATGACCGCAAGCGGCAGCTGCTTGTTCATGCCTTCACCTCTTTTCCGAACAGTCCGGACGGTTTGATCAGCAGCACGATGACCATGAGGGCAAAGATGATCGCCATGGAAATTTGCGGGAACCAGATTCTCCCCAGGGTATCGATCATGCCGACCAGAATCGCGCCAATGAAGGCGCCTTTCCACGTGCCGAGACCTCCGATCACGACGATGACCAGGGACAGGATGAGAATGTCACCGTCCATGCCCACATACAATCCGAGGATGGGAGCTCCCAGGGCGCCGCTCAGGCCCGCCAGTCCGGCGCCGAAGCAGAATACGCCGGTGAACACCAGCTTGAAGTTGATGCCGAGCGCCCCAAGCATTTCCCTATCGTCAACTCCGGCGCGGATGATGGCACCGATGCGTGTTTTCGCTTCCAGATACCAAAGGATCAACGCGAAGATGCATCCAATGAGCACGACAAACAGACGGTACGCGGGGAAACTGATATCCCCGATGGTGACGGCGAACCGGAGCGCCTCCGGCACGGGAATGGCCTGCGGGCTGGAGCCCCAGATCCACTTGGCCCCGTCGCTCAACACAAAAATGAGGCCGAAGGTGAGCAGCACCTGCTCGAATTCCTTGCCATACATCCGGTTCAGCAAAAACCTTTCAATGAGGACACCGATGATTGCCATGACGACGATCGTCAGCAGCAGGGCGATCCAGAAGTTTGTATACTCCTTCACAAAGGTCAGGGCGACATATCCGCCAACCATGAACAGTGCGCCGTGCGCCAGATTGATCACGTTGAGCAGGCCGAAGATGATGGTCAGCCCCGTCGCCATCATGAACAGCAGCATGCCGTAAGCCAAACCTGTCATCAGCTGCACCGCCAGAATTGAATAATCCACTGGTTCATCACCTCATGCGATTTTATGCAATCGCTTTCTAATTCTGTTGTGAGGCCTTGCAAAACCCCTTTTGATAAAGACGACCCCTTTTGACCTGCGGTTTTCATAATTTTCCGAACAAGAATGATTGAATTTGCCTGCAGCCGATCTCCCCTTTTGATGGTTGATTTCCATTTTTCTACATTGTTTAACTATTTTGTATCAACTTACTGTCATTCTAAAATCAAAAGGGCCATGAGTCAATGCTTGCGTCAAAAAAATACTTTTTAGTCTGAATAAGTCCCTTATTCTGACAAGTCTGTTTCGAAAAATGCCAAAACAAGACGAGACAGGCTGCCATCTGGACAGCCTGTCTGGACATTGTTTCGGAAAGACAGGACGGTTACGTGACGGCTTCCGTCCGATTACAGGAACATGGCCAGATTCATTGTCGGAATCACAGCATGATCGGTGTAAATGATTCTTTCACGAATTTTCCATTCTCCGTTGATCTTGACCAGGACATCATGACGGACGCCGGACAGCTCCTCCGCATGCTGCTCCGATCCCCTGCTCCGTCTGAACAGGAAGTAGCTGCGCACCCGGCACTCGTCCGCGGTTGAGCCCGGCTCCACCACGATGTTGCTGATGTAATGCCGCTGGCGGGGCGGCGGATCCTCCACCCAGGCCGCGTTGGTGTACAGGCGATTGACGCGGGTTTTGAGTGAAACCTTGGATTCATCCAGATGATATCCTTGCCTCTCGAAAGGATCATCCTTCTTTTCCACGGTGTTCCGGACCGGCATGCGGTATTCGACATCGTCCGACAGAAGCTCCAGCCACTCCTTGTATTGGCGGGTATCCAGCAAATAGGCTTCGTGATACAGGAAGTCGCAGATCTCGCGGTACAGATCGCTGCTCATTCCACTTCCTCCTCCTGTCTTTCCAGTTCTGCCAGGATATATTTCAGCCACGTTTCATGCAGACTTCTGGCCAGCGAATCGTTATAGGTGCTCGGATATGCCTCACCGGGACCCGGGAATGCGGGATCCGGCTGCAGCAGTTCAAAGCCCATCAGATAGTTGACCACGTTGTTGTAGCTCAGGTCCTTGTCTCGGGTCATGATGCCGCGGTTGGCCTCCACCATCCGGGCCCAGGTTTCCGTGTCGTCCTGTTCCAGCGTGCCGGAGGTGCCGAAGGATCCGAGGTAGCCTCTGTAGGATTCCTCCTTGTACTCCTGCGGCGCGTCCTTGTCGATAAAGAACCAGCTCCAGATTTCCATCTTTTCGGGTCCGAGCGGCCGCCACAGGCGGAAGTTCAGATAGTTGTGCAGATTGCCCTCCGTGCCGTGGACCGGGCTGACGAAGCTCAGGTTCGGGAACACCCCGCCGACAAACACGGTCGCGCGCGACAGGATGTCGTCCTGCACCGGGCTCAGGTTCCGCTTGAACATCGGCCACATCGATTCAGGCAGCGTCTGGTACTGGAATCTCGAGCGGCCTTCCTTGCCGGTGATGACGTTGATGCCGTGGCCGTTCTGCAGCACCACCTGGTGGCCGTAGGACGCATACAGCGGATCGCTCGGGCTGATGCCCATCTCCACCGTGGAGCGGTGCGTATACTGCACATGGTACGGGTCGGCGTTGAAGTTTTCCGCGGTCATTTTCCAGTTTGCCTTGGCCACCCAGCGCTGCGGCACGCCGATGACCTCCATGCCGTTGTCGCTGCGGGTGAAGAAGATGTCAAAATACCATTTCATGTCGCCAAGGTACTCTTCCAGCGACATGGCATTCGGATCCAGGTTGGCGAAAATCATGCCGCGATAAGACTCCAGCCGCGGAATCGGACGCAGGTTCCACTCCGACTTGACCATCGCCTCGCCGTAAATCTTGTCGCCGGCAATGATGCCGATCAGTTCGCCGTCCAGGTTGAACGTCCAGCCGTGATACGGGCAGGTGAACGCTCTCTTGTTGCCGTGATCGGCCGCGCACAGAATCGTTCCGCGATGCGTGCAGGAATTGAGAAATGCCTTGATTTCCCCATTCTGGTTGCGGACGAGCAAAACCGGATCGTTGACGATCCAACGCGTCAGAAAGCTGCCCGGCTCCGGCAGTTCGGATTCATGCGCGAGAAACTGCCACGTCTTGGCGAAGATGCCCTGGACCTCCAGCTCGTAAATGTCCGGGTCGGTCACCACCCACTGCGGCAGCATGCCCTTGGACAGCTTCTCCTTGAGCACGCTCAACGTCTTCTTCGTTACTCCTCTCCCCATGAAGCGTCGCAACCTCCTTCAGATGCGGTCTATTGATTCACCTAGTGAATCAGCAGTTCACTGAGTGATTTATAGTTTTAGTATATGCGAAAAAGAAAACGTTGTCAAAGGCATTTCGCCTGTCCCGCGCCAAAAAATTTTGCCAGCGGAACGGATCTCGAACTGCTTCAACACCGCCCGGCATTTCCCCGTCCGGCAACAGCTGATCATTTTAGTTGAAAAATCAGCAACGCAGCCGGTTTGTCGCGGTCATGTCAATCATTACGGTCGAAAAATCTACTAAAAATTAAATGGATTTATTTATTTTTATATATTTTGGTATAATTTTCATCTCACATGCTTCCTGACGGACGCTTGTTGGACAAATGAAGGTGAAAATTCGACCAAAATCCTCCGGAATCACAGAAGAAAGCCGCCCGATTGGGCGGCTTTCCCGTTGCATATGCGGTTATTATTCCATCCAGGTGGTTTCCGGCGTCCAGACGGTCATGTAAGTTACGTTGATGCCGGTGTCGTGGATGCCTTCCCGAAGCACGGACGGGTTGGTGCTGACGTACATCGGCACAGCCATCGCGTGATTGTCCCACACCTCGAGTTGGATTTGATGCAGGATGCGGGTCTTTTCTTCCTGGGTTTTCGCCACTTTTGCCTCATTCAGCAGCTGCTCGATGATCGGCGGATGCTGCAGGTTGTTGGCGTAGAGCACCCCGCCCGGCGTGAAGTTACGCGGCATGTAGAGCGACAGGTCGGCGTCGCCGCGGAAGTTGTAGCCGATGATGCCGTCCCATTCGCCCGGAACCTGGGTGATTTCACGCCATTTCGCTTCTTCCACCACTTCAATGTCGGCTTCGATGCCCACTGCTTTCAGATAGCCCTGGATGATCGTGAAGAACGTTTGGTCTTCATTGTTGTTGTTCGAGATCAGCTTCGTCTTGAAGCCGTTCGGATATCCGGCTTCGGCCAGCAGCTGCTTCGCCTTTTCCGGATCATACGGAGTGCCTTGCACATTCGGGTTGTAGGACCAGGCGGTCGGAGCGCCCCATTGGTTCGTCTTGATGGCATAGCCGTACATCATGGAGTCGATGATCGCGTCGACATCGATCGCGTGTCCGAGAGCCTTGCGCACTCTCACATCCTGGAACGGCGAGTTCGGATCGCCGTGGTCGGCGATGATCCCGCGAGCCAGAGCGCCCAGACCGGACTTCAGGGTCAGAACTTCAAATCCTTTGTTGCTCAGGTCAAATGCGTTGCGGGCTGTCGTGGACCAGATGCCATCGATTTCGCCGGCTTCCAGGGAGAACATGGCGGACGTTTGATCCGCGTAGAAGTGGAATTCCACCCCGTCAAGATAAGGCAGTCCTTGTTGCCAGTAGTTCTCGTTCTTCTTGAACTTCATGACGACGTCGGTTTCGTAGGAGTCGAAGACAAACGGACCGGTTCCTACCGGATGGAAGGTAATTCCGTCGGCTCCCATTTGCTGATAGGCCGTCGGCGACATGATCCAGAGGAAGTTGGCAACGGATTCCACAAAGGCGCTGTTCCACTTCTTCAGATTGAAGCGGACGGTATAATCATCCAGCACGTCCACGGAATCCAGATCGGCAAACTCGGCCCGCTTGGCTTCAATCATCAGATCGGCGTTGAACTTGACCGCTTCCGCGTTGAAGTCGGTGCCGTCATGGAACTTGATGCCTTTTTTCAGCGTGTAGGTAATGGTGTTCTTGTCGGTATCGGTCTCCCATTTCTCCGCAAGGAAAGGAACGATTTCACCGCTTTCCGTATAGCGGCCCAGGGTTTCCAGGGCGGCGTTTGCGATGAACACCTCAAAGGTAGAGCGGGTTTTCGGCACATATCCGATGTTGACCAGGCGAGTAGCCACACCCAGTTTGAGCGTGCCGCCGGATTTCGGACCCGACACTTCGGAGGAACCTCCTTGAGATCCGCCGGAGCCGCCAGAACCTCCGGAACCGCCGGAGCCGCCGGTCGTTCCCTGATTTTGCGTGTTTCCGCCGGATTGCGAACCGCCGCCTTTGTTGGAGGAGCAGCCCGCCAGAATGAGAGCGACCGCCAAAAATGCGATCAAGAGCACTTGAATCGATTTGGACCATCTGAATTTCTTCACCAGATAACACCCCTTCTTCATTTTCACTTGATCAAAAAAGTATGAAACCAAGCTCTGCGCAATTTCCCGAATCCGCCATTCAAGCCAGCGGGCATCACCACCTTTTCAGAATCCTTCCTTTTCGAGCCGTACTTTTTACGCGCTGTTCTCTTCCGCGCTGTCCGCTTCCGCGGCCCGGCGTCCGTTGTGTCACATTTTTCGCTCGCCGATCAATGACCGATCAATGGCCGTTCGTTTCACACGCTGATCAGGCGGGGATGACCGGCAAATCGATATAGGACGCCTTCCCCGCTTCGTGAAAGACGCGCTGGGTCGCCTTCACTCCGACCGCATCTTCCCCCATGGCGTTGCCCGTGTTCATGTTGCGGTCGTACAGCGGAAAATTGCTGCTGGATATGGAGATGCGGATGCGATGTCCCTTGCGGAACACGATACTGGTGTTGCCGAGCAAAATTGTAAATTCGTACACCTCGCCCGGCGTCAGCAGTTCCGGACCGCTCCCCCATTTGCGCCAGCGGCCGCGCTGGATGCCGTCAGCAATCAGGACCGAGCGTCCATCCGGATACACATCCGTCAGCTTCACTGTGAAATCGGTGTCAACCGCCGACGTGGACGCAAACAGGTGGAACTCCAGGGGACCTGTCACTTCCAGATCCTCGGCCAGCTCTTCGGACGTGTAGACGAGCACATCCGGCCGGTTTTCCACGATGGACTGATCCCTCGGGCCGGGCACCATGCCGGCGAACGGAAGAAATTTTCCGCCGACGGTCGGAACCGGGTGGAGCGGATCGTACACGTAGGTATCCGGCGGTTCCTGGCCGGGTTCCTCGCGGCTCAGTTTCCCGTCCCCACTTGCTCCGTTGGCAGCCCCGCCGCTGTGCAGATAGTACCGTTCCCACCGGGTTTGCGGCAAGGGCCAGTCATCGGCGTCGCGCCACCGGTTGCGGCCCATGACGAAATAGCGGACGCGCGGCAGGTCGACGTCCATCTCCTTCAGATACCTGTCAAAAAACTTCAGATGATGGACCGCCTTTTCTTCCACCGAAGGCCGGCCGAACTCCATTTCCCCTAGAAAAAGCATCGGACCGAGATGGGACCACGGGCCGACCAGGAGATGCTGGTGAGCGCGGGCATATTCCGTGCCGGCCCGCTCCTTGAGCCGCCGGAAATGGTTGAACTGTGCCGTCTCCAGCTGGTCAAACCAGCCGGCAATGTGCAGTCCCGGCACCGCCACCTGGTCATAGCGCTGCCTTTTCTCCACCTCCTCCCAGGAAGGAGGGTTCAGCCGCTGCTCCAGCATGATGCGGATCGGCTCGAAGCGGGCGAGCGGGATGTCCTTGAACGGCAGGTAATTCAACACCCAGTCCGGATCCTGCTCGGCCAACTGCAGATACTTGCGCATTTCCGCGACATCGTGGCCCTGTTGTTCCAGTTTATCGACCAGATCCATGGCCGTCAACGGGACCGCGTTGGCCGCCGCGTAAAAGGAAACCGTTCCGCTTTCCCTCGGCGGAGCGATGTTTGTATGGATATCCCCGACCTGCGGACTGAACGCCTTCAAATGGGGAGGACCGGCCATCGCGGTGATCCACTGCAGCGCCGTCAAATAGGAGGCTCCGGCCAGTCCGACCCGGCCGTCGCACCACGGTTCGGCCGCGATCCATTCCACACTGTCGTAGCCGTCCAGCGCCTCCACCTCAAACATCCGGTGCCTTTCCCACACCCCTTCCGAGGCGAAACGACCGCGGATATCCTGGATGACGACGGCGTATCCGGCATTCGCAAAGACGAGCGGGGAAAAATTGCCGTTGTCGACCAGCTCCTTGTTGTACGGGGTACGCACCAGAATGGCCGGAACCTTGCCGGTCCCTTCAGGCCGGTATACATCCGCCCTCAGAACCGTGCCGTCGCGCATGCTCATGGGGACGTTGCGGTCAATCCGAATCGATTGGGACATGCTTCCTCTCCTTCGTCTTTTGATTGCTGCCGTTTGATGACGTTTTCATGAAATGACGGAACTGAACGGAAAAAATGATCACGTGTACACATTTGAAAAAGAAAAGGGGACACACTCTGAGTATACCGATTCTGTCATCATCTCATGCTGTCCCCAATTCTTGCTGCATGCAGAGCTATTCGTTTCTCATACCCGCCCTGACCAAATCGGCCGGTTGGAAATATGTCAAATCAATCCGTCTTCCAATTCCTTGATGAACAGGTCGATCTCCCTCGCCACCCTCTCCGGCGATTCTCCGGACAAGGTATGGCTGTGGTCCTGATAAAACACGGTCTTCGACTTGGGCACCGATTTGGCGGCCATAAACGATATTTCCGCGGAAATAATGTCGTCCTGCACGCCGCACAGCATGAGCGTCGGCACCTTGATCTGGCTCAGGATTTCCATCAGCTGCTCGTTCGTTTCCGCTTCCGGGAACGGCTTGCGCTGGTTGAGCCTGAGCTCCTCCGGCTTCATGCTGGCGAATTGCCGGATCGACCGATCGCGGGCTTGCTCGCGCCGCGCAAGCCGCTTCGGATTGTCCGTCGGCACCTGATACAGCAAGGGCTTTTCCCTCAGCGTCTCGGCCATCTTCTGCGGATCCGACGCGAACGAGACGGTCCTCCTGCGCGCCTCGGAGCTGTCCCCGCCCCTGCGGTCGTGGGGCACGCCAACGATGGAGACAAAGGCTTTCAGCGCCTCCGGATATTTGCGGGCAATGTACCAGCCCACGCCGCCGCCATGGGACACACCGGTGTAAATAAACCGGTCGACTCCCTTTTGCCGGGCGAATTCGTAAACGTCATCCGCCCACAGATGCAACAGCTGCGGCCCCAAATCCTCGAACACGTGGGTCGATTTGCCGTAGCCCCTGAGCTGGATCTGGTACACCTTGTAATTGAAAGGCTCGCGGGAAAGAAGCTCCGTGTAGTCCTCCGGATGAAAGTTCATCTGCGCGGAGATGATCACGTTGTCCCCGCTGCCGAATTCCTCATAGTACAGCTCAATGCCGTTCACCTGGGCAATGGGCATTGGGTTTCCTCCTCATACTCAAAAAATCAGATGACCCCCGCTTCGCTCAGCTTCCGCAGCTCCTCGTCGGAGAAGCCGAACAGGCCCTTGTACACCTCATCGTTATGCTGGCCGAGCAGCGGAGCCGGCTCCACTTCGACATGGGAAGCGGACAGTTTCATCGAGTTGCCGGGGATGACCATCCTGCCCCTCACAGGATGCTCGATTTCCACCATTGTGCCGCGCTTGCGCAAATATTCGTCGTTGGAGATGTCCTCTGTGGAAAGCACCGCTCCCGCCGGCACCTCGGCCTTGCCGAGAATCTCCATGGCCTCGTATTTCGTGTAGTTGATGGTCCACTCGCTGATGATCCGGTCCACTTCCTCCCTGTGGGCATAGCGGGATTCCGGCGTGGCAAAGCGCGGATCGTCCAGGAGGTCCGTCCGCCCGATGACCTCCAGCAGCCTTTTCCACTGCGGGCTGGAGGGCACGCGCGAAGTGTAGATGAACACATAATCGTTCTCGCCGCCGCCCTTGCACGGGTACACATTGCAGGGCGCCACCTCCGCCATCGGCATCTCGTTGCCGACGCGGGGCGCCGGTTTGCCCGTCATAAACTGGCGGAACCAGGTCGACCGGCTGAAGTTGATCATGACGTCCTGCATCGCCACCTCGATCTTTTGCCCGAGACCGGTCTTGTATCTCTGCACCACGGCGGCCAGGATCGCGATCGCGCAGTGATAGCCCGCGCCGCTGTCGGCAAAGTTGACGCCCGCGTGCATGGGCGGTCCGCCCTTTTCGCCGGTCACGCTCATGACCACGCCCGTCGCCTGGCCGATGGCGTCAAAGGCCGGGAAATTCGCGTACGGCCCGTCGGAACCGAACCCTTTGATCTGGGCATAGATCAGGCGGGGATTGATTTTGGACAAGGTTTCATAATCAAAGCCAAGCCGTTCGATCACGCCGGGGGAGAAGTTTTCCACCAGAATGTCCGCCTTTTCCACCATGCGGTAAACGAGGTCTCTTCCCTCCGGTTTCTTGACGTCCACCGTGACCGATTTTTTGTTGCTGTTCAACAGGATAAAGCCATAGGAATCGGCGCCCTTTTTGTCCTGGGATGCCCCGCGGCCCTGTTCACCCGTGCCTGGCCGCTCCAGCTTGATCACCGTCGCCCCCAGCCATGCCAGCGTCTGGGTGCACACCGTGCCGGCCTCAAACTGCGTAAAATCAAGGACGATCAAGCCGTCCAAAGCAGATTTCGTCATCTTCCTCTCCCCTTCAGCAAAAATGTTTCGGTCATTCCTAGCAGATGACTACTTCATCTCCGTCCCACCGGAACCGGGCGTTCAGCCGGCATTTGCGCGTGATTTTCTCCACGTAGTCGAACACTTCCTGGCCGCCCGAATCCCGGCCGACCGGCACCGGCTGCCCCTGCTTGTTGACGATCAGGGGAATGTAGCGGTTTTCCACGATTTTGCCGTCTTCAATGATCGTCTTGGCGATCATCGTATAGATGGCCTCCGGATGGAACGGATAGGTCGGATACTCCGGATCGGGCATGAACCCGAACAACTCGATCCGTTTCATCGCCCAGGAATCGGGATCCTTGTCATCGGAGGGCGCGAGCAGCGGAACCCAGGTGACGAAATTGCAGAGCCCGTGAAAAATCGTTTTGCCCTTGTAGATCTCGATTCCCTGCAGGATATGGGCGTGCTCGGCCACCACGAGGTCGGCTCCGGCATCGATGGCGGCATAGGAAACCTGCTGCTCGTACTGGGCGATCTTCGCCGGCGTGTGGCCGATGCCCTTGTGGAACTTCACCACGAGCACGTCCACCTGCGGGCGCAAATTGCGGATGTCTTCCTCCATCCTTTTCAGCGTCTGCATCGTTGCCCAGGAATAAATGGTCGGAGGTCCGCCAGGCGTTTCATGCTCCAGTTCATAGTGCGTGATGATCTCCAGGTAGGGGCATCCCGGCTTGTTGGCGGACGCCCAGGTCGATTTCGGGCCGACGCAGTTGTAGTTCAGGTAGCCGATGCGCGTTCCCTTTTCCTCGAGAATAACCGGCTTCCGCGCTTCGTCCAGCGTCATGCCGGCGCCCACATACCCGATGCCGTTCTCCTTCAGCCAGGCGGTCGTATCTTCCAGACCTTCCACACCGGCATCCATCAGGTGGTTGCCGGCCATGGTGACAAGATTGAATCCGTGCGTTTTCAAAGGACTCAGGTTTTCCGGGATGCGCCCCCATTCCAGGCAGCTTTCCACGCGGGAGGTATGCGTGACCTCCAGCTGCCCGACCTTGAGGTCTTCCTTTTTCAAAATTTCCGCCACATGCTCAAAATGCCTCTCGGGATCCGGCCCAAGTATAATGTCCCCCACGTTCAGCAAAGTGAATCTGCGATCCGCCAAGATGTTTTCCTCCATTCCGCAAGATCGTGAACAAGCGAATCTTTCCGCTCTGTGAAACGGCGTGTCGAATCATGAAACTTTATGTTGGATCCTGAAGAACCGAACAAGCTTATGAAACCGTTTACAGCAGGCCCAGCTTCGCGGATTTCGCCGATCAGCCGCTGTTTGTTATATCAAAAATAAACGATTTATTTTAGAATGTCAAATACTTTGTTCGTGAATTGTTATGGTCCTTCCGCAAGAAAAACAACGACAAAAAAATAAAAAATGCGAGCCTGCGCGAAGGGCAAACCCGCATGGAACCTGTATGACGTCTGTGCAGCATTCATGACGGCCGCAGCATTCATGAAACTGCGGCATTAATGCAGTCCGAGTTTTTGTGCAATTTTGGACGCCGTCTGCTTCAGCAGCCGGATGTAATGATCCTTTTCCTCCCCGGTCACCTTGTGCGTTGCACCCGACAGCCCGACGGCGGCGACCGCTTCGCCCTTTCCGTTCAGCACAGGCACGGCGATGGCGGTAAATCCGACAAAGGTTCCGTCGGCGTCCACGTAATGGCCGTCCTCGCGGATCTTGCGGAGAAGCTGCCTGAACTCGTCGGGATCCGTCACCGTGAAAGGTGTCAGCGGCTCGAGGGGGTATCTGGCCAGCAGGTCATCCACAAAAGCCGGATCCATGTGAGCCAGCATCGTGATTCCGAGGGCGCCGTTGTGCAGCACCCGCCGCCGCCCGACGTAGTTGCGGGGCTGGAAATATTCGTCGCTGTCCAGCCTGGCCAGATACTGGATCATATCCCCCTGAGGCACGGCCAGAATGACCGTCAGTCCGGTTTTCTCATGCAGTTCGATCAGATCGTGCTCGGATTCCCGACGGATATCCAGATTGGCAAGGACGATGCCGCCGTATTCCATGATCTTGTAGCCAAGCCTGTACTGGCCTTCCTTCGGGTCGTAATGGACAAGCCCGTTGCGCTCCATGGTCCACAAGAGCCGATACACCGTCGCCTTCGGCAGGCCGGTTTTGTCCACGATGTCCTCGATGCTGAGCGCCGGCCGCTCGAAATGAAAGCAGTTCAGGATCTGGATCGCTCTCTCCACGGATCTGTTTGGCTCAATGTTGATCTCTCTCATTCCTGTGTTTCACTCCAATATATAAATAGGATAACTCCTGCGGCGAAATCATCCCGCTTCTTCCGGCAGGGGCAGGGCGATATAGCGCGCTTCTCCGCTGGTCAGCACGGCCTGGCCCTGGGTGAGGTCGATCAGCCAGTTTTTTCGCGCTTCGGTTTCCCCGAACGGAAAAAGACATTCGATGGACACCCTGTCCGTAAAACGGGTTTCGCCGACCAGCACCCCGGCCGTCCTCAACTCGTTTTCCAGTTTTCCGTACCAGGTGTAATCAATGTCCGCCCAGACCGCCTGATGCAGGGACATGAGCGCCGGCTGGCCCGCCTTCACGGCTTCCGCCGCCGCGTCCGTATAGGCGCGGATCAGGCCGCCGGCTCCCAGGAGAACCCCTCCGAAATAGCGGGTGACCACTATGGCCACATTGCTCAGTCCGCGGTGCGCGATCACTTCCAGAATCGGCTTGCCCGCGGTGCCGGCCGGTTCCCCGTCATCCGACGACTTCTGCCATTGATCCCGGTCTCCCACCCGGTAGGCGTAGCAGTTGTGGGTCGCCATGCTGTGGTTTTTGCGCACCCGTTCGACGAAGGCCTGCGCCTCCTCCTCCGTTTCTACCGGCGCAACATGTCCGATGAACCGGGAGCGGCGAATGACGAGCTCCACACTGGCCTCCCGCCGGACGGTGCGATACTGCTCCCTCTTGCCCATGCCATCTTTTTCATTCATTGCTCTTCAGCCGCCCTTCATCTGTAACCGCCATTCAGCGCTTCCAACCGCCATCAACCGCCGAGCCGCTCCTCCAGCCGCGCCCTCTGCTCCTCGTACCCGGGCTTGCCGAGCAGGGCGAACATATTGGTTTTGTACGCTTCCACCCCCGGCTGGTCAAACGGGTTGACGCCCAGCAGCATGCCGCTCAGGGCGCAGGACTTTTCAAAAAAGTAGACCAGGTAGCCGAACCAGTACGGAGTGAGCGCCGGGATGTCCACGATGAGATTGGGCACGCCGCCGTCCACATGGGCGAGCACAGTCCCTTCCAGCGCCCGGCGGTTGATATCCTCCAGTGTCCTGCCCGCCAGAAATCCGAGTCCATCCCCGTCATCGGAGGCGGAAGGCAGCGGGATGTCGGCCCCCGGATCGTTCACCCGCAGCACCGTTTCAAACAGATGGCGCCGTCCTTCCTGGATATATTGTCCGAGAGAATGCAGATCCGTCGTAAACTGCGCCGACGCCGGAAACAATCCCTTCCCGTCCTTGCCTTCGCTTTCGCCGAACAGCTGTTTCCACCATTCCGCAAAATACGCGAGGGACGGCTCGTAGCTGACGAAGAGCTCCACGGCCATGCCTTTTCGGTACAGCAGGTTGCGGATGACGGCGTACTGGAGCGCCGGATTTTGTTCCAGGGAACGATCGGCCAGATCCTCCATGGCGCTCCTTGCTCCCCGCATCATTTCGTTGATGTCAATGCCGCTTGCCGCAATCGGGAGAAGTCCGGCGGGCGTCAGCACCGAATAGCGGCCCCCCACATCGGGCGGAATGGCGAAGGAGGTGTAGCCGATCCGTTCCGCCATGGCTCTCAGAGCGCCTTTCTGCGGATCGGTGACGACAAAGATCCGCCTGGCGGCCTCCTCCTTTCCCCATGCTTGCTCCAGACGATCGCGAAGCAGCCGGAAGGCAGCTGCCGGTTCGGTGGTCGTACCCGACTTGGAGACGACGATCACCGCAAAATCCTTGCCCTCCAGCATGTCCAACAGCTGCGCCATATACAGGGAACCGAGCTGATGGCCGGCGAAATACATTTCCGGCCCCCGCCTCCGATCCCTGGGAAGCTGATTGTGAAACGCGTGGCCGAGCATGGCCATGGCCGCCTTCGCTCCAAGGTACGATCCGCCGATGCCGACGACCACCACCGCGTCAAAGCCGTCGCGAATGCGGGCGGCCGTCTCCTCCAGGCGCCGGAACTCCTCCACGTCATATGTTTCCGGCCACTGAAGCCATCCCAGCCCGGCGGCTCGCTCCGCCCCCCGCCGGTGAAGCAGATCATGCGCCCATGCGGCCTGCCCGGACAACTGGTCCAGTTCATGCCTGCCAATCAAGGCCTCAGCGTTGGTGTAGTCGAAGCGGAACTCCGACACGAGCCAGCCCCCTTTCTTCCGTCAATCATCCTGATGTTTCCTAGCATAATCATCCGGCCCTCCTTTTGCAAGCGCCGGATGTTCATTCCATGCGGACATTGGCCGTGTTACAATGGACATGAGGTGATTGGATGAAAAGAATCGGATTTATCGGACTCGGAACCATGGGGTTTCCCATGGCAAACAATCTGCTGAAAGCGGGTTATCCCCTCACCGTGTTCAACCGGACGCCGGAGAAAGCCTATCCGCTGCTGGAGGCGGGCGCTGCATGGGCGGATTCGCCCGCGGAGACGGCGCGGGATGTCGATGTTCTCATCACGATGCTGGGAGACGACTCCTCGCTGGAAGAAGTGTACTACGGCGAAGAAGGCATTCTGGAGGGAGCGGCTGCCGGACTGATCGTCATCGATTCCAGCACCGTCTCGCCCCAGATGAGCAGGCGGATTTACGGGGATCTGGCCGAGCGGTCCGTCGGTTTTCTGGACGCGCCGGTGACCGGCAGCAAACCCGCGGCGGAGGACGGCACCCTGCTGTTCATGGTCGGAGGAGACCGGGATGCGCTTGAGAGGGTGCGCGACGTGCTGGATGTCATGGGGCGAAAAATCGTCCACATGGGCCCCTCCGGCGCCGGCTCGCAAACAAAGCTGGTCCACAACATGATCGTCGGCGTCAACATGTCGGCCTTCGCCGAGGGAATGAGCCTGGCGATCAAGGCCGGCCTCGATCCGGAAATGTTTGCCGACATCGTGCTGAACGGAGCGGCCAATTCCCGGCAGGCGGAGCTGAAGGCCAAACGCGTGCTGAACGGGGATTTCAGCGTGCAGTTCGGCCTCGGGCTGATGCTGAAGGATCTCGACCTGGCCTCCCGAATGGCTTCCCGGCTGCGCATGTCCGCACCGCTGCTGGAAAATGCCCGCAGCCTGTTCCGGGCCGCAAGCAACCAGGGGCTGGACGGCGAGGATTTGAGCGCGGTCATCAAGCTGTACAGCGCCTTGAACGGGGTCGTGCTGCCGGGCGTGTCGGAGGCGGGACAAGAAGCCGGTGGGCCGTCCGGGAGCGGCGCTACCGGGGGGGCCGCTTCTTTGCGCGGCAGCGCTTCGCATGGCGCAGCTTCATATGGCGCGGCTTCGCATGGCGCGGCTTCGCATGACGCGGCTTCGCATGACGCGGCTTCGCATGGCGCGGCTTCGCATGGCGCGACTTCGCAGAGCGGCGCTGCGCAAGGTTCGGCTTCAAGGCCGCAAGCCGCTGCGCCGCCGCACGCCAGCCGTCGCATCGAGCTTCGGGCGATGCCTTCGGACCGGCGCCGCGACCCCCGGGTGCCGCTCAATATCGGCCTGAAGCTTTCGGTGTACCAATGGCTGCAGGAGGGCAACTTCCACGGCCAAACGATCGACGGCACCCTCGTCAACCTGTCGGAGTCGGGGCTGCTCATCGCTTCCGAATTTCCGCTGGCGCTGGACATGTTCGTGGTCATCCACTTCCCGGAAGACTCCGGACTGCCTCCGCTCACGAGCCGCGTCATCCGCATCGAAGCCAAGGATGATACGTTCCACTATGGCTGCATGCTGTCGGGAGTACCTCTGTACACCCGCAAGCAGCTGGAAAGGTACATCCGCTCCGTACAGCAGCCGTGATGCCAGGAGAAAAACGGACATCCCGTTCCTCTTTTCCGGGAACGGGATGTTGTTTTTGGGCCGCGGACGTCCGCATGCTGCGGCAAATGTAGTCGATTGTTCGCCCCAAAGGTGCCTTCCGGGCGCATATTGCGGTGACATCGTCGAAATTTCACCTTCAATCGCGCCAATTGGGCCCATCACGCGGCAATATAGTCGAAATATCAACTTCAATCGCTTCGATCGGGTCCATCAAGCGGCAATGAAGTCGAAATTTCACCTTCAATCACCCGGACGGGCAGCATTTTGCGGTCACAAAGGCGAAATTTCAACTTCGTCGACCCGCCGCCGACCGGTCTGACCGCCGACCGGTCGGACCGCCGACCGGTCGGACCGTCAACCGGTCGGGCGGATCAATTGTTCAGCAGCGCCTTCACCCGGGCGACGACGTTTTCCACCGTGAAGCCGAATTCGGCAATGAGCCGGCTGCCCGGCGCAGACGCGCCAAACCGGTCGATGCCCAAAATGCCGCCGCGATCGCCGACATATTTTTCCCAGCCGAGCGGATGGGCCATTTCCACCGCAAGCCTCGCGCCCACCTCCGGCAGAATGACCGAACGCCGGTATTCCTCGGGCTGCGCGTCGAACAGTTCCCGGCTCGGCATGCTGATGACGCGGACGCCGATTCCTTCCTCCGCCAGCGCCGCCTGGGCGGCCACAGCCAGCTGCACCTCGCTTCCGGTGGCGATGATCTGCGCATGGACCTTTCCGCCCGCCGCGTCGCTCAGCACATAGCCGCCTCGCGCGACGCCCTCCGCCGCCTTCTCCGCCGTTCCTTCCAGCACCGGCAGGTTTTGCCTGGACAGCACCATGGCCAGAGGCTTTTCCCGGTTCGCCAGCGCATAGCGCCACACCGCCACCGTTTCGTTGGCGTCCGCCGGGCGCATGACGATCACGTCCGGCATGACGCGCAGCGCCGGCAGCTGCTCGATCGGCTCATGGGTAGGGCCGTCCTCGCCGACGCCGATGCTGTCATGGGTGAACACGTAGATGACCGGCAGCTTCTGCAGCGCGGACAGGCGCACGGCCGGACGGAGGTAATCGGAAAAGACGAAAAACGTGCTCACATATGGCCGCACCCCGCCGTGCAGCGCCATGCCGTTGGCCGCCGCCGCCATGGCGAACTCGCGGACGCCGAAATACACGTTCCGGCCCGCGTATTCGCCCGCGCGGAACACGCCGATGCCTTTCATATGCGTGTTGGTGGAAGACTCCAGATCGGCGGAGCCGCCGAACAGGTAGTGCACCTTGCCCGCCACGGCATTGAGCGCGGCTCCCGAGGCGGCGCGGGTGGCCAGCGGCTTGTCCTCCGGAGAGTACGCCGGCAAGTCCGAATCCCAACCTTCAGGCAGCTCCCCGCGAACAGCCTGCTCGAACTGGCGGGCCAGCTCCGGATGGGCGGCGCGATACGCCTTCATCATTTCACTCCACTGCCGTTCGGCTTCCTCGCCCCGCGCCTTGATCCCGGCAAAATGCGCCCGCACCTCATCCGGCACGTAAAATTCCGGCTCCAGCGGCCAGCCGTACGCCTGCTTGGTCAGCGCCGCCTCCTCCTTGCCGAGGGGAGATCCGTGCGGGCCCGCATGGCCGCCCTTGCCCGCCTTGTTCGGGCTGCCGTAGCCGATGACGGTTTTGACCTCGATCAGCGTCGGCTTGTCGCCCTTCGCCTTCGCCTCCGCAATCGCCCGGCTGACCGCCTCCACATCGTTTCCGTCCTCCACCCGCAGGTAGTTCCAGCCGTAGCCCTCGAAGCGCAGCCGCACGTTTTCCGAATACGACAGGTTCAGCTCCCCGTCCAGGGAAATGTCGTTGGAGTCGTACAGGACGATGAGTTTTCCGAGCTTCAGGTGTCCGGCCAGCGATGCCGCTTCCCCGGAAATGCCCTCCATCAGGTCCCCGTCGCCGCAGATCGCGTACGTATAATGGTCAATGACCTTGAAACCTTCCTTATTGTATGTCTGCGCCAGGTGAGCCTCCGCCATGGCCATGCCGACAGCCATCGCAATGCCCTGTCCGAGCGGCCCCGTCGTCGCGTCCACCCCCGGAGTGTGGCCGTATTCCGGGTGGCCGGGGGTTTTGCTGCCCCATTGGCGGAAATTCTGGATCTCTTCCATCGGCAAATCATATCCGCACAAATGCAGCAGGCTGTACAAAAGCATCGAGCCGTGTCCCGCAGACAGTACGAACCGGTCCCGGTCGATCCACTCCGGATTCGCCGGGCTCACCTTCATATGCCGGCTCCACAGCGCGTAGGCCATGGGCGCGGCCCCCATCGGCATGCCCGGATGGCCGGATTTCGCCCTCTCGATGGCATCGATGGACAGCGTGCGGATCGTGTCCACGCATAACTGGTCAATCGTTTTGTTCGACATTTCCACTTGAGCCTCCTAACGTTTGTTCAACATCGAATATGCAAACCATCCGGTGATGCGATGGTTGATCTGCTCCTCGTTCAGTTCCGGAAACAGCCGCTCTTCCACCACCATGTCAAAGATGCGCTCCATCGGCTCGCGCGGATCGGCCTTGCGCGCCTTCGCATCCGATTTCAGCAGTTCCCACGTCTGCAGGACAAAATCCCGCGTCCCGGCTTCCCGCCTGCGCAAAAAGTGGTCCAGCTCCTCCAGGTGCGCCATGTACTCGTCCCCGAAGCGCCGTTCCGCGTCGCCGCGCAGCCAGGCGATCTCCGCCTCGTACATCGGCCGCTGCTTCTTCGAGTCCTTGCCGATCCAGGGCGTTTCCAGCACCATCGGCAGATGCCGCAGGGAAGGATGATGCACGATGTAGCGGATCGTATCGAATCCGAGGTATCCCGCTCCGACGGGCGCGTGCCGGTCCTTTGCGGCTCCCCTCGGGTTTTTGCTGTCGTTCAGGTGGATGACGGCAAGCCTGTCCAGCCCGATGATGCGGTCGAACTGCTCCAGCACCCCGTCAAAATCGTTCACAACGTCGTATCCGGCGTCATGCATATGGCAGGTGTCCATGCAGACGGTCAGCCGCTCGTTGTCCTCCACCTTGTCGATGATCTGCGCCAGCTCCTCAAACGTGCGCCCGAGTTCCGTTCCCTTGCCCGCCATCGTCTCCAGGGCGATGCTCACCTTCGTCGAATCCGTTCCTTTCAGCACCTCGTTCAGCCCTTCCGCGATGCGGGCGATGCCGTATTCCGGATCCTTGTCCGTGTACGCTCCCGGATGCAGGACGATCTGCCGGACGCCGAGATATTCGGTGCGCCGGATTTCTTCCTGGAGGAAGTCGACGGCCAGCCGGAAGGTGTTGCTCTTGTATGATCCAAGATTGATGATGTACGGGGCGTGGACGACAAACTCGCCGATCCCGTTTTCCTCCATCAGCCGCTTTCCTTCGTCCACAAACTGCTCCTCGATCGGTTTGCGCGTCGTGTTCTGCGGGGCGCCGGTGTAAACCATGAACGTGGTGGATCCGTATTCCAGCGCCTCCTGGACCGCCGACAGCAGCCCTTTGTTGGAAAACGACACGTGAGAGCCGATTTTCAGCATGGACTCACGCTCCTTTCTTGACTGCATTCATTTTACTAGAATGCTCGTCCAGCCGCAATCAAGCGGGTCATCCTTTTGCGCCGAACTCAACACGGGCATCCGGACGGGTACCCTTGAGCCGGCGGGGAGCCCCAAGCCAGACGGCGAAGGGCAGCCGCCGGATGATCCGGATGCCGGCCCAGGTGGCGGCAAGGGTCAGGGCCATCAGCAGCATCAACCCTCCGGCGCCGTAAAAAACCTGCTGCTTTCCTAACCATTTGCTTCCCTTCACGATGACATTCAAACAAAACGGATGCGCCAGATAGATGAGAAACGAATGGGCGGCGATCTTTTCCAGAGGCGCGTACAAACGGTTCACCCAAGGTCGCGGTCGAACGCTGTACACCGCCATGTACAGCACCACAAAACTGGCCGCCGCATACAGCATGACGGACGGTTTCAACACAAGCCCGTAGGTTTGCGACCATTTGCCGTCGAACTGCATGAGCAGGAACGCGCCCGCCCAGCATGAAAGGCCGATCACGGCGGCCGCGGGACGCCTCACCATCGCCGCGCGCCATTTGTCCTCATGCCGCATCGCGGCCATGCCCAGCACAAAATAAAACAGCCAGCCGGGAAACAGGGTGACATACGTCAACGGCAGGGAAGGCAATACCAGAACATGAAGCTGATGCAGATAAATGAGCCCGTTCATCGCCGCGGACAAGGTGAGCGCCGCGGCAACCAGCGAAGCGGCGTGACGCTCAAGCCACCGGTACAGCAGCGGGAAAAGGGCGTACAACTGCACCATGATCAAAATAAAATACAGGTGAATAAAGGCCGTTCCGGTCAACAGCTGCCCGGGAAACAACCCGGTGAACCGGTGCCAGATGCCGGCCAGATCGCCTTCGTACATCCAGTACCTGGATTCATAGGCAAAATAAAACAAGCTCCAGATCGCATAGGGAACCAGCACCTTGAGAAAACGTATCCGGTAAAAACTCCCGACGGAAGGCGAAGGACGGGCCGTTTCCACATGCGTCAACACCATTCCCGCCATGAGAACAAAAACGGGCGAGGCAAATCGCAGCAGCTGATTGACAAGAAACACCGACTCGCTGACCGCCGCCTGGCCGGAAGTGACATGGATGAGCACGATTGCCAATGCGGCAATCGCCCGGATGGCCTGCAGCTGCTTGATCATGATGCTACACTCCCGGCTTTTCGTCATGCTTGCTTATTGCAGCATGCTAATTGCGCATATCGTTTATTGTATCAGATCGCGCGCCCTTTGTCCGGCTCTTCTCCGTTTCGACACGGACAGGATGTTAGGCTATAATGGCGGTATGGAAACTCACGGTTGACAGGTGATCGGAGGATGGGTTTTTTGGGAGACTGGATGGTTGTTTTGTGGGGATTTGTCCTGCTCGGCTTCATGGCGATCGGCGGATATTTCATGTTCCGCAAATTTTTGAAATCCCTGCCCAAGGAGGACGGCAAGTCCATTCTGGACTGGCAAAACTATTATGTAGAACAGAGCAGGCATCTGTGGACGGACGAAACGAAGGCGCTGCTGGAAAAGCTCGTTTCTCCCGTGCCTTCCGCGTTCCGGGACATCGCCCGCCATTCCATCGCCGCCAAGATCGGAGAACTGGCGCTGAAAAGGGAAGCGGAGCAAATCACGTCCGAACTGTGCATCGAAGGATATATCCTGGCAACGCCCCGGCGGGATCACAAATGGCTTGTCTCGTTCCTGGAAGAGAACGGCATCGATTACGAGCAATTCAAACCTTTGCTGCAGAAAAAATCGTGAAAAACATTCTAACCCCGCCATCTTGCGCCCCGGGGGGCAGGATTGCGCTTGCGCACAAACGGCCGGCAATCCTGCCCATGCACAGGCGGGCGATCCGCGGCGAACATTTCGCCTTTCGGCCAGGTCGTCAATACCGGAAGGAACGGGTGATGATCACAAGCAGGATGTACAGCACAAGAATGTAGCCGGTTGACGTGGGACGATAGCCGGGGGATCCATAGCCGCCCTTGCCGTACGCCAGCGGATAGGCCGCATTCGGAGCCGCATTCGCAGCGGCGAGCGTGTATGCCATGTTCGGCTTCGCATTCGCGGCCGCCAGCGGATACGCCATGTTCGGCTTCGCGTTCGCTGCGGCGAGCGGGTATGCCATGTTCGGTTTCGCGTTCGCGGCGGCGAGCGGGTACATCATGTTCGGCATCGCGTTCGCAGCGGCGAGCGGGTACGCCATGTTCGGCTTTGCATTCGCAGCCGCCAGCGGATACGCCACATTCGGCGCCGCATTCGTAGCCGCCAGCGGATAAGCCATATTCGGAGCCGCGTTCGCGGCAGCCAGCGGATACATGTGCTTTGATCCAGGCATCGAATAGGCGGGCAGCGTTTGCGGAGGCTTGCCGGGCTTATGACCATGATCCATTTCATCCACTCCCTTGCTCAAGTTTGGTGCAATGCACATTGACAGTTTATGAGGAAGGGATGAAAGTGGACTTGGCGGTTACCTACTTCCGGGCAATTTAGGCTGTCGTTGATAAGGTTCAATATGCACATGCACATGCCGGATTCTGTGGGCGTCATACATCCGCTCCTCGATCCTCTCGGTGATGACATGGCTCTGCGCCACGCTCATGTCCCCATCGACGAGAACGATCGCGTCGACAAACACCTCGTTGCCGTGGGTGCGCGCCCGAATGTCCTTTAACGCGCGCACTCCATGCGTTTCCTGCACCGTTTGTTTCAATTTCTCCAGAAGATCCGCATCAAACCCGTCCGTCAAGGAATGGGTTGTTTTTTTGAAAATATCCCATGCCGTCCTGCAAATGAGAAGTCCCACCAGGCCCGCCACCAGCGGGTCCATGAGAGGCCATCCGAAGCGGGAGCCGACCACGCCCGCAACCACCCCGAGACTGACCAGCGCGTCGGAGCGGTTGTCCATCGCCTGAGCCAGCAACGCCTGGCTGTTCAGCCTTGCCGCCATGCGCCGGTTGTACACGTACACTGACCCCATCACGGCGGCACAAATGAGCGCCGTCCACGCCGCCGCCATGTCCGGCGGAGCCACTTCCCCGGACGGGAAAAACAGTTTCCTGGCGGACGACCACATCACCTCCATCCCCACTCCGGCCATTATCATGGAGGCCAGCATCGCGGAGATCGTCTCCGCCCGGAAATGGCCGTAGCGATGGTTGCCGTCCGGCGGGATGCGGGCGATTTTCAGCCCGATGAGGACGGCGATGGAGGCGATCACGTCCGTGGAATTGTTGAACCCGTCCGCCCTCAGCGCTTCGGATCCGGCGGCAAACCCAACCGCGATCTTCAGCGCGGCAAGGCACACATAGGCGGCGATGCTGAGCCACACCCCGCGTTCCCCCAGGCGCAGTTTTTCGTATGCGTCCATCCCGTTGACCCCCCATCGGTCTCTCCCGCTTGTCCCTGACCGCGTTCTGCCTGCATGTCTCTATCCGCCATTCTAACGGAGCGAATCCGTGTGGGTCCAGAGCAACAGTTTTGCACACGTTCCCAAAAGTAGGCGGCGTTCAACGTTGTTTGAAACGCAACAAAAATTTGCCCGCATGAAACTTTGGAAAAGAGTCCCTGGAGCGTAACCCCGGGTACTGTTCGGCTACACTCTCCGGTATTCCATCCTGCAGCGCATCGGGCAGTGTCAATTGTTCACATGTTGCATATGGAGGAACAAAGCGGGGCGGGAAGTGCAAATATGCAATTGTTCTCGCCCATTATTGATGGATGGGCTGAAATAAATGCAAAAAAGCAATTATTTCGGCCATTGCATTTTTACAATTCGTACCATTCCTTCGATTTTTCCATTAACCTCTTATTTTTGTAATTGTGGAAAAATTATTAATATTTCTAAATATTGGGGGGGATTTTAGAAAATATTGTCGTATTATTACAAATAAAGGAAAGTTGGCCAACTTCCTTAACATCACACAATGGAGGGATTCTCATGAAAAAGCATTTCGTGAAAATTTGTGCATTGTGTCTCATCCTGCTGGTAACTTTCTCAACATCCACCATTGCCGCAACGGATCCGTATGAACCGAACAATTCGCCGGATGAGGCCACGTTCATCAACAATCCCGCATTCCCGAACGGACAAGGGGTATGGGCGTATATTTCTCCAAATGACATTGATTTTTACAAATTTTATACCCCGACCGGAGGGCTGCAAAGAGTCCACTTTATCCCGCCTGATAACCAGGCATATTGGATTTCAATTGTGGAAGAAGAAGATTTGAAAGACGGCCATGCGCAAGCTGTTGCCAGCGCCCTGGTACAAAATGCGCAATTGCAGGATATTGAATTGACGTTTTATCCGAAACCCGGAACATATTACATCGCATATGTCATTGGGTGGCAAGGCGCTTATAATGTGGACACTCCATATTACTTTGGAATCACTTGTCACCGCCGGAATATAATTGACCCAGGAGCGCCGAAAAGAAAATGACCCACCCCTGTAGAATATTCTCCCTTTGAAGATACGGTTAATAGCTTCAGAGGGGAGACATATGCTAAGGAGTGGGAC